>Ga0114983_1000025_pt1 | contig 56075 bp, 42 predicted proteins | sample Shrwel_input2_RT_FD_87182 | JGI IMG/M metagenome (GOLD analysis project Ga0114983, IMG submission 87182) | Subsurface microbial communities from deep shales in Ohio, USA - Utica-3 well 1 S input2 RT | ecosystem: Environmental > Aquatic > Deep subsurface > Shale gas/oil reservoir > Produced... | reverse complement strand
CTTTTTGTTCCAATAATGTCACTAGCAAGTCTTGCGGCGAACGGGACTCCACTTGCCCACGACGCGCTCGCATTCTCAGCAAACGAAAGTCTGCAATATCGCCATCGCGGATCGTGATCAATCGTTCTTTCTGTAAAATACACGCAACACTTACCGTCTGATGACGTCCCTCAGACTGCGTCATAAACAACGAATGGATATGAATACCGGATTTATCAACAAAACAGCGTGCTGATGCTTCAATCTCTTCAATATCGTTGGATTCAGGAAGCTCTGTATGCAATAGCTCCATCAATAACGAACGATCAAATTCATTAGGCTCATGAACATCAATCCATTGCGCGCCATTTATGACACTAGATAGATTTTCAGCATCATGTTCAATTTCCTGAATAACATTCTGATGAATTGAGAATAGTCTTAACATCAGTTTACCCCTATATTTTTCATCGTATTCCACGCATTACTGCTGCTCTCGATTAGCGAACCCTTCTCTTCCCTCACAATAAAAGCGGCAACGCCATGTTCGTTAGCGACTCGTATAGCGTCACTTTCACCGAGACACAGTAGGGCTGTTGACCACGCATCTGCTTGCGTGGGGTCGTCATGAAGTACAGTAACAGATAAGGTAGAGTGAGTAACCGGTTTGCCTGTTCGTGCATCCAAAACATGACTAAAGCGCTTGCCTTGTTCATCGAAGTAGTGTCGGTAAGTGCCTGACGTCATAATAGCAATTGAATCATCCTGCTTAATATCAATCACTTTTTGAACAACCCTATCGCCAGGTAAGGGGCGTTCTATCGCAATGCGCCAGAACGAGTCATCTGGTTTGTGCCCGCGAGTTTGCATCTCACCACCTATTTCAACTAGGTAATCGGTTATTCCAGCGCTCTCAACTACCTTTGCAATACGCGACACACTATAACCTTGTGCTATCGAGGATAGATCAACACTTAATTCTGGCTGTTTTTTTAACAGGCTGGTTTGTGTTGGTGAAGTAAGATAACTTAGGCCAATTTTTTTTATGGCATTTTGGATGTCTGTTTCAGAGGGGGCATTAAATACATCTTTGCTAAACCCCCACAAATCAAAGAGCGGCTTAACGGTCAAGTCATAGCAGCCATTGGTTGCCTGACTCACTTGTCGAGCAATGTTAACCAAGCTGACAATTTCTTCCCCAACTTCAATAGCTTGAGGGTTTTCACTGCGATTAAACTGCTCAATGACTGAGTCTGAACGGTAATTCGACATCATTTTATCAATTCGCAGTAACTCAGCTTCTATCTCTTCCTGTAATCTTTCTGTATCAATTGCGGAGTTGCTCCACACTGAAACGTGCCAAGTGGTGCCTTGTGCAGCGCCACTTAACATTTGTACCTCAACAGGCTTAGAACACGCCACCAAGCCAAGCATTAAGCTGGCCAACAGCACAAAGGTTAATCGCTTCATGACTTATCCTTTACGGTGGATAAATGTTGCTCAGAAACAACGTGCAATGTGCGTTGTGGAAAAGGGATCGTCAGGCCAGCGGCTTCAATGGCTTCTTTTACTTGTTTATTCAAATCCCAATAAGCAGACCAATAGTTTTCATTGGTTGCCCATGCTCTAAGCTGAATATTTACCGCACTATCGGCCATGGATGCAACCATGACTTGAGGCGCTGGATCAGTCATCAATCTTGATTCATTTGCTGCTACCGCCTGCAATATTTTAAACCCGTCATCTATCGAGTCTGAATAGGAAATACCCACAACAATATCCATGCGGCGTTTACCATTGCGAGTAAAGTTTTTAATGTTATTTCCCCACAAAACGCTATTGGGTGAAGCAATATACAAGCCATCTATGGTTTCAAGCACTGTAGTGAATAAACTGATTTCTTTTACTGTCCCTTGAGTTGAACCAAACTCGATAAAATCGCCAGTTTTAAAAGGTCGTAATATCAAAAGCATGATCCCAGCAGCGATGTTGCTGAGTGTATCTTTAAGCGCAAGACCAACTGCCAAACCTGCCGCACCAACTAAAGCGATAAGGCTGGCAGTATTTACACCAAAGATGTCTAAAATAAATACACCGCCGATGACATATACCGCATAACTGGCAACCGCTGAAAAGATCGGTATCAGGGTCGCGTCAATTTTATTCAGCTTAGAGTTGGTATTTTTAATCGCCTTACGTACTGCTCTTGCTATCAATGAGCTAGCCACCAAAATAACAATCGCTAAAATTAAATTATAACCGAGTGCTATTATTGTCTCAGAATGACTTTGCCAAAATTGAATAAGTGAATCTTTCATATATATCTCTTTCTTTATATGCATTTGAAGCGAATTCAAATGCAAATTTCTTAATTTTTAAATGTCGTTATCAAATAACAGACGAAACTAACCAGACATTGTAAGCACAAAATGCGACCAACAAGCCCGCACCTTCAAATCGGTTAATCCGTCCAGCGCCACGAAAGCCATACGCCATGAATAGTAACGCGAGTGTCAAGCCCATCATAACCAACCAGTCGCGAGATAGCACATCAGAAGACAAATTAGTCATGGGTGATATGACTCCGGCAATACCGGTTACTGCCAGTAAGTTAAACATGTTCGACCCCACCACATTGCCAATAGCGATGTCATGCTCACCTTTTCTAACCGCAATGATGGATGCGGCTAATTCAGGTAGCGAGGTGCCCAATGCGACAATTGTTAAACCGATAATTAAATCACTCACACCCAGTGCTTCTGCAATACTAACCGCTCCCCAGACAAGTACTCGCGAACTCACTATCAGTAATACCAGCCCAAGTACTAGCCAAAAAACCGCCTTTTTTATCGGCATGGCGTGTTCTGCCAGTTCTTGGTCCATTTCGCCTTCTAATATGTCTCCTTTGCCTTTCATGGCAGAGTATATGCTCCAGCCAATTAAGGTAAAAAAACCTACCAAAAGAAGGATTGATTCAACACGAGTTAACGCGCCATCCCAAAGAAAATAACCCAGCGCTAAACTTATCAGTAATAATAATGGGATTTCTTTTCTGACTATTTTTGACTGCACTAAAATTGGCGTAATAATGGCGGTAATACCCAGTATCAATCCGGTATTAACAATATTTGAACCCAGCGCATTACCAAGGGCCAAATCAGGATTGCCATCAATGGCCGCCATGGCAGAGACCACCATTTCAGGCGCAGACGTACCGAAACCAACAATGACCATTCCAATTAGCAGTGACGGCATGCCAGCATATTTTGCAGTCGCGGCCGCACCATCAACAAAGCGGTCAGCGCTCCAAACCAATAAAATAAAGCCACCTAAAATGGCTAAAATCGCGAGTGTCATAGTGTTACCTTACGTTAAAAAGAAAAAGTAAATTAGGCCAGCTAAGAGGATGCGATATATGACATAGGGCCACATACCGAACTGATTTAACCATTTTAAGAAAAAGTGAATTGCTGTTAATGCCATCAAAAATGATGTAATGCCCCCAATAAGGAAAGCCAGCCAGTCAACACTTGCGTTTGACTGAGCGACATCTATCAGTTTTGCGGCAGAGGCGAGCGCAGTTATGGGTATTGCTAACAAAAAGGAGAAGCGAGACGAGGCTTCTCTGCTTAGTCCCAGCAATAAAGCCATGGTAATGGTAGCCCCAGAGCGTGATGTGCCAGGAATGAGCGCAACCGCTTGCGCGACGCCGATAAAAAGCACATCTTTGAATTTCAAATCGTCTAACTGACGCTGTTTATTGGGTTTCCAATCAGCCCATCCCAATAAAAGACCAAAGAACAATGTAGTGGCAAAAATAATAGCTACTGAGCGCAGTTGATTATCGATAAGATCCATCAACAATAACCCAGCTAATACAGCGGGAATGGTTGCAACCATTATAAAAAACGCGAGTTTTCCCTGTCCAACACATTGACGATGTTGTAACGACAACAATCCATCTCGGGTTAATTCTTTAACATCTTTTCTAAAATAAAGCAGTACAGCAAACAACGTTCCAACATGTACTGCAAGATCAAATGCTACGCCTTGGTCTTGCCATCCAGCGAACAAGGGTGCCAAAATCAAATGAGCAGAACTAGAAATCGGTAAAAATTCTGTAATACCTTGAACGATGCCAAGTAAAATAGCATTAATAGAATCCATGCATATCCCCTGTATTAGGGCGTACGCATTGGCTTTTGAATATCTTCATGAACAGTTCCTTGGGGCGGCAAGAACAAAGACAAGCGAAACCCTCCACCCCGAGAGCGACACTTGCCTTAAGTCTTGTCAATCCAATTTGGACATAACCGCCACGAACTGCTGTTCGGGGACTGTTGACGATTATCTCAGTAGAGCTGAGAGACTACTCCCCTAAGGTTAGAGATATATGGTATAATCATTTATACTTATTTACAACTTAGTAATAAGTATTGAATCTGCACGCAGTATGTTGGCTCATCTTTGACTTGCTATAGAACACACAACTTTACAACATTAAGCGATAGCCGATACCCGCTTCGGTGATCAAATAACGTGGCGTGGTTGGATCATCGCCTATTTTATGGCGAATATGACTGACCACAATACGTAAATAATGGGTATTTTGTGCATGACTTGGCCCCCAAATATGTTCTAACAGCTGTTTTTGGGTAATAACACATTGTCGATGTTGAGCAAGCTTGGCAAGCACCGCATATTCTTTTGGAGTCAGTTCTACTAATTTGCCGTTACAGGTCACTAAACGCCGCGCTAAATCAATTTTTAAATGACCATCATCAAGTACAGAGGCGGTTTTATCTGGAAATCGGTCTCGCAGCTGGGCTCTCACCCGAGCTAATAACTCTTCCACGCTAAACGGTTTAGTAACATAATCTTGCGCGCCAATATCAAGGGCTTTGATTTTATCGAGATCTGCACTGCGCACTGATAACACAATCACCGGCACACTCGAAAAACTGCGAATTTCGGCTAATAGCGCTAAGCCATCGCCATCTGGCAAGCCTAAATCCAAAATAACTAAATCTGGTTGTTGGCGAACAGCTGCTGCCAACCCAGTACTCACTGATTCAGCTTCACAGACCTCATAACCGACACTTTTCAGTGCAATTCGCAACATTTTACGGATCTGAAATTCGTCATCTACAACTAAAATATGTGCCGACACGCAGGTTAACCTCTTACTGGGATGTCTTGGGGATCGGGTAAGGGCAGTTCAATAATAAAACGCGAACCACTGCCAGAGCGGGCTGTATCAGCCTTAACCTTACCGCCATGAGCCGCAATCATACCACGGCAAATGGCTAAGCCCATACCGGTATTGTGCCGTTTACTATCACCATCGGCGACCACGTAAAACATATCAAATACTTTTTCTTGTAATTCTTCAGCAATACCAGGGCCATGATCTTCGATTTCAATGCGACACAGTCGGCCATCCTGATTCGCAGTAATGATCACCGGCTCATCAATTGGGCTGTATTTTGCTGCGTTTTCCAAAATATTAAAAATGCCTTGCTCTAACAAAGCCGCATGAGCATACAGCAAAGGCAAGTTTTTTTGCTCTTGATAGTCCACTTCAATATCAGGAAATAAATATTTTAAGCGCAGTTTAGCACTGCCAATAATATCAGCCACAGGCACCCAATCGCGCTCTAATTTTAAGGTACCATGACCTAAGCGGGTCATATCGAGCAAGTTTTCAATGTAACGATCAAGACGTCGGCTTTCATGTATGATGGTTTCAAGTAAATCCACTCTGTCTTGCGCTGATAGCTGTTTATCGAGTACTTTTAAGCTTTCTGCCGAGCCCATCATGGCAGACAAAGGTGAACGTAAATCATGGGATACTGAGGCTAATAATGCCGAACGAAGCTGTTCCATTTCCGCTTTGCGAGTCGATGCTTCAAGCTCATTATTAAGATGAATACGTTGCCACACATTAACCATTTGCTGTACAAAGGTACGGATCAAATTGTTATCTTGCTCTGTGAACACCTGCTGCTCTTTGGCAAACTTTAGCAATAGTACTGCAATCGATTTATTATCAGCTTGTATTGGAAATGCCGTCCAATCACTGGCATTTAAGGTATCGCTAAAACGACCAGCCATTTGATTGTGGGCATAACACCAATCAACCATAGCTTGATCAAGTGACTGTAAAGGCTGCCCTAAACGAGGGCTGATCTGTTGCTGATGATGCTCAAAAACCACCACATGAGCTGGGCAGTCCAGTGCTTGCTGTAACTGCCCAGCCAAGGTTAGGCACAATTCATCGGCTTGATTGATCACCGTTAATTGCTGAGCAAAATCACGTTGCAGCTCAGTATAACGATTCGCCTCTTTTAATAATAAGAACTGTTGACGAATACGCGATGCCGCAGGCCCACACACAACACCAATCACAAATAAAAACAGTAAGGTGGCAATATCATCATTTTTATTAACGAAAAAGGTATAATACGGATCGGTAAGAAAAAAGTTAAAACTTAGAAATGACAATAAAGCGGTAAAAATCGCAGGCCGCGCGCCGTATTTTAAGCCACAAAATACCACAGCTAATACATACACCAGTACTAAGTTACCACTTTGCAACCAACTTGATAATGCAAGTGCAACCGCGCTGGCTACAGCAACCAAAAGTGAACCAAACAAATAGCCCATTTTTTGGCCAAATGCCAGTGACGGAGCGGCTTCTGTTACGTACTTGTGCTGGCGTTTACTGGCTTGCCAAACCGACACTTCTATCGGTAAACCGCTATTGATTAATTGTTGATATAAGGGTTTACGCCATGGTTGCAAGCGCCGCTTAGTGCCCGCGCCCACTAACACGGTATTGATCCTATGTTCACTAATATAGGGTAAAATGGTTTGTATGCTGGAGGGACCGCGCAATGTATCGGTTTCTGCTCCCAGCTCTTTTGCCAGTGCAAAAGCCGATTGCAATCGTTTTTGCTCAAGCTGGTTATGTATTTTGCCAGTGTCCACCCACACCACAATCCAAGGCGTGTGGCGTTTTTCTGCCATTTGTCGGCCAATACGAATTAGGTGTTCATGATCACGGCGATTCGAGATCAACACCAACACCTTATCTTGAATTAAATAATCGTTACTGCGCGCTTTGGCTTCTTGTTCATTTTTTAGTTGATCGTCAACATGCCCGATCACCCGCTTCATCGCCATTTCACGCAGTGCGGTTAACGTTTCTAATTGAAAAAACTGCTGTATCGCTTGTTCGGCATAGTCACCAAGATACACTTGCCCTTGGGCTAAGCGGTCCAATAAATGATTAGGTGCTAAATCGACGAATACCAGTTGCTGAGCACGGTCAATAAACTGATCGGGGACGGTTTCTTTAACCCTAACACCACTGATCTGTAATACCAAATCGTTGAGGCTGGCAATATGCTGCACATTCATAGTGGTATACACATCAATGCCCGCTTCCAGCAATTCGGCGATATCTTGATAGCGCCTTTTATGGCGACTACCGGGAATATTGGTATGAGCGAGTTCGTCGACCAAAATCAGTTGCGGTTTAGCTGCCAATGCGGCATCGAGATCAAATTCACTCAGTTGTTGATCGTGATAACTAATTTCACGTCGAGGTAAAATATCAAAGCCCTCGAGTAAACGTTGCGTCTCGGCTCTGCCGTGGGTTTCAATCAAACCTATTTTTACCGACGCGCCTTGTTGCATATATTCTCTGGCCGCATTAAGCATGGCACAGGTTTTTCCAACGCCAGGGGCGGCACCAATAAAAATTTTTAGTTGCCCACCTTGATATTGTTGCAAGCTTTTTAGTAGCGCATCGGCTTTTTGGTTACGAGGATCAACGGCCACGGCAGTTCCTTTTCAGTGGAATTAAAAACTTTTTGCTACACTTAATAGCAAACGGTTATCGCATATATCAGCGCAGGCATCACTGGCAATTGAATTGCCAACATAGCCAACTGACCAAGTTAGCCCTAGTTGCTCAGTCGACAGCGTCAGCCCCCAATCAGTATACCCTGAGCCATCCATCACTGGCGAGCCTAAAAAAGTTTTAAACTCTTGATCATTATCGAATTGATTGTACCCTAAATGCCAATTTAGCTGTAGCTCACTGGTTAATGTTTGTTGCCAATCAAGCGATAAATACCAAAATTTGCCCACATCGTTACCAAAATAACTATCACTCAGCGCTAAACCAAGTTGCCAATCTTGATAGTTTAACTTAGCGTAACCTTCCATGTAGTTATAGCCTGTCGTGTCATTATCACCTTCTGGGTAGCGATACTGTACTAGCCCCATATCTAAACCCCAGTTTTCATCTAAAGCCCAATTACGACCCAGTGATAAATCCAGTTCCATACTGCCTTCACCAAAACGAATATTTGACCCCCACGCACTGGCGTACCAACCATCCTGATGATTAATACTCACGCTACCTTGAATTGCAGGCCCCTGCTCAGTTTGCGAAATACCACGAAAATAATAATCAGATGCTAAGGTTACAGAGCCTTCACTACTGAAAGGGGCCGCCACGACGCCAGCGCTGGTCATTACGGTTGCAGCCGTTACTAAAGAAAGTATAAAACGCATTATTGTTTTCCTATAAAAAAGCGGGAGAGAAACCGTTCTGTACTAAGACGAGAGCGGCAGTCGATTGTCCCGCATCACAATCGACTAACTAATTAATTTATAGAGGGTAATTGTTATCAAGTGCTAAATTTAATAGCAGCACATTAACCCGAGGCTGACCAAAAATGCCCCATTGTGCAGGCTCGTTATATTGCGCAACCAATTGCGATACTTGCTCTGTGCTGATCCCCCGAGCTTGCGCTACACGCTCCACCTGTAACGCCGCAGCGGCTGGGCTAATGTGAGGGTCTACGCCCGATCCAGAGCTGGCCAGCAAATCGACCGGTAACTGCTCAGGCTCAAGTTGATAAGTCGAAGCCAGTGCAGCGCTTTGCTGCGCCACTCTATCGCGTAACTCAGGGTTTGATGGCGCTAAATTACTACCCCCCGTTGCCATAGGGTCATTATCAGCGCTGCTTGGTCGACCATGAAAATACACGGTACTCGTAAATGGCTGGGAGACTAATGCCGATCCCATTGCTTTTCCTTCAACCATCACTAAACTGCCTGTTGCTTGAGTAGGGAATAACAGACCGCCAAGGCCTGTTATAATCGCCGCATAAAAGCCGCCGCAAATTACCAACATACTAACAGCCAAGCCGATTGCAGGACGCCACGGTGCCTGTCCAGAACTATGATGTAATCTATTCATGGTTAAAATACTCCGTTAAGTAGTAGGTCAATCACTTTAATGGCGATAAACGGCAGCGCAATCCCGCCCAGACCAAAGATCAACATATTGTTGCGTAGCAGCTTTTCTGCGCTGATAGGCTTAATTTTTACACCTTTTAATGCCAGTGGAATTAGGGCTGGAATAATCACTGCATTAAATATCAGTGCCGACAACACAGCCATTTTCGGCTCGGGTAACTGCATAATGTTTAACGCATTGATGCTTGGCATTGCACTGGCGAACACCGCAGGTACAATCACAAAGTATTTTGCTACATCGTTTGCTAATGAGAAGGTGGTTAATGCGCCACGGGTGATCAACATTTGTTTACCCACCGCAACAACAGCAAGTAATTTAGTGGGATCGGAATCTAAATCCACCATGTTACCCGCCTCTTTCGCAGCTTGCGTGCCTGAATTCATGGCTAAACCCACATCTGCTTGCGCCAGTGCAGGCGCATCATTCGTGCCATCGCCCACCATAGCTACGAGTCGACCTTGTGCTTGCTCTTTGCGGATCAGCTCAAGTTTATCTTCAGGTTTTGCCTCAGCCACAAAGTCATCCACCCCTGCCGCGGCCGCAATTGCACCAGCCGTGATAGGGTTATCACCGGTGATCATGACAGTACGTACGCCCAATGCTCTTAACTCAGCAAAGCGCTCGGCAACACCAGGTTTGATCACATCAGACAGTTGAATAACCCCTAAAATCCCTTTCTCGCTGGCAACCACCAAAGGGGTCGCACCTTGTTGTGCAACGCGCGTGACGATTGAATCTAAACTACTTGGCACTGTGAGGTCGCGTTGTTGCGCCCAATTTTTTACCGCATCAGTTGCCCCTTTGACCCAACATTCACCGCTTGCTAGTTGTATTGACGAAAGACGCGTTTGTGCACTAAATGGGGTAAACTCATCTTGCTCAGTTAACGTTGGAATGCTGTATTCACCTTGCTCAGCAAGCTGAACAATTGATTTTCCCTCTGGAGTGGGATCTTGCAATGAACTCCAAAGTGCACCAGCAACTAATTCACTTTCAGCAACACCTGAGACCGGCAGAAACGCTGTTGCTTGGCGATCACCAAAGGTAATCGTGCCTGTTTTATCAAGTAGTAAGGTGTCAATATCACCGGCAACTTCAACGGCTTTACCTGACTTTGCAATAACATTTTCAGCCAAAGCACGGTTCATACCCGCAATCCCAATCGCCGGTAACAAGCCTGCAATAGTGGTCGGAATTAAACACACCACCAGTGCAATTAACATTAACCAATCCAGCTCAATACCGACAAACCCCGCCATTGCCGGTAAAGTGGCAACAGCAATTAAAAACACTAAAGTCAGGGCAGCCAACAACACCGTTAAGGCCAGTTCATTAGGTGTTTTTTGACGGTTAGTGCCTTCAACTAGGCTGATCATTTTATCAAGAAAGCTGTGTCCTGATTCTGCGGTTACTTGCACTGTAATTGTGCCACTTAGCACTTTAGTACCGGCAATAACACCTGAATGATCGGTACCCGCTTCGCGAAGTACCGGCGCTGATTCACCGGTTAATGCCGATTCGTTGATAGTTGCCACACCGCTGACAATTTCACCGTCGGCTGGGATCAGCTCACCACTGTGAACCAAAACTATATCACCGGCTTTTAATTGACTTGCAGAAATCTGGCTTTGCGTTTTACCGTCTACTCGTAAAGCAGTTAAGTCTCGACGCGTTGCTTTTAAACTACTCGCTTGATCGCGTCCTCTAGCTTCGGCAATGGCCTCCGCAAAATTGGCAAACCATAGAGTAAAAAACAGCACTAAACTACTTGCCAGAGCAAACGCAATATTGTCACCGGCAACAAACTGTTGCACCGTCATAACCATAGCTAACAGGGTGGCCACCCACACGACTAGCATAACGGGGTTTTTAACCGCCAGTTTAGGATGAAGTTTGGCAAAAGCCTGCCAACTGGCTTGTGTTAATTTTGATGTATTATTCATTTTATTCACCTGCATACTGCTATTGCGCTAGCACCACAGCGGCTTGCTGTGATATCTCAAGAGCTTCACCAATCGGACCCAATACCATAGACGGTAGGAATGACAGGAAGTTAATAATCAGGATCACTGTAATTAAAGTGACAGCAAAAGTGACGTTATACAGTGGTAAAGTACCGGCACTGGTAGGCACTTGACGCTTTTTCGCTAACGAACCAGCAATTAGTAGTGGAATAACCAAAGGGACATAACGGCCTAAGATTAGTACCACCACACAACTTAGATTCCACCATGTGGTGTCATCCCCTAGTCCTTCAAAACCAGAACCATTGTTTGCAAAGGCAGAGGTGTACTCATAAAACACTTGGGCAACGCCATGTAAGCCTGGGTTGCTATTGCCTGTTAATGTAGGAAATGCCACTGTGATCGCAGTAAAGGTTAAAATCACTGCACTTGGCAGCACTAAGAGCACGCCTAACCAACTGAGTTCACGCTTTTCTAACTTACGACCAAAAATTTCAGGGGTGCGGCCAATCATCAAGCCGGCAATAAATACCGCTAACCACACATACACCAGAAAGTTCACAAAACCACATCCAATACCGCCCCAAATACCATTGTTCAACATCCCCGAGCGGGTAACAAGCCCGGCAATCGGATTAAGTGAATCATGCATGGCATTCACAGAGCCGTTAGATGTTTGAGTCGTAAACGTGGCCCAGAGCGCCGATAAGTCAGTCCCAAGGCGAACTTCTTTACCCTCCATATTTCCGGCCTCTTGAGCTAACCCAGCAAAGGCGGCATTAGGCTGCTGCTCGCTATAAACAGCGGCACCAATAAAGGCCAAGCTAAGCAATCCCATGACCGCAAGCGATAACAAGGTAAATTTTTGTCGGCGCAATAGGCCACCGGCCATAAACACCACCGCCATCGGCACCAATACCAAGGCAATGGTTTGAATCGCGTTACTGACTGGGGTTGGGTTTTCTAAAGGATTACTACTGTTAGGGCCAAACCAGCCGCCGCCATTAGTGCCTAATTGCTTGATTGAGACCATAGCCGCAACCGGCCCTAGTGGGATCATTTGTTCGCTCAACGTTTGTTGTTGTTCAACCACGTCCACCGTTGGACTCGCCTGATAACTTGAAGGCACGCCTTGACTGGTTAGCGCAAGTGCAACAATCGCAGCCAGTGGCAGCATCAGTCTCAGCACTGCACGCACGGTATCTTGATAGTAATTACCTAAGTTACGCTCTTCACCTTCTTTTGCGGTTGTTGCATTACGGCCTCCTAACATACCGCGTAATACCGCAACACAAACCGCCAATGCCATTGCCGGAGTAACAAACTGCAAGGTAAGAATGACAAAGCCTTGGCTTAAATAACTCAGCTGAGCCTGCCCAGAATAGTGCTGTTGATTTGTATTGGTTAAAAACGAAACCGCCGTATGCAGCGCCAAGTCCCAATCTAATGCCTCAATATCATTAGGGTTAAGGGGCAATATATGCTGAAATTGCAACAGTAAATAGGCGATAATGCCGAGCACTAAATTACTTAACAAAAACGCGATACCGTAACTTTTCCATGTCATGCCATGACGTGGGTTAATACCCAGTAGTTTAAATATGCCATTTTCTATTGGCAAAAAAACCTTATCACTCCAGTGTGATCCCGCAGAGAATATACCGGTCATGTAACGACCCAATGGCCATGCTAACAGCACAGCTAATGTAAATATTAGTAGCACTTCCATCAGTGATTCCTTAAAACTTTTCAGGTGCCAACATGGCAACAATCAAAATGGCGCTTAACACGCCAAGTATTAATAACAATAACCAGCCCATAACGTTCCTTAGTGAGAAAACTTAAGGCTGTACAATAGGTGGGATCGGTGTAAATTTTCCAGATTGATAGTCGCCGAAGGCGTAAAGATTTCGTAAAAATGATGCAACGCCGCGCAAAAAAGTAGCTGTAGAGGTTACAATTTAGCGACATTATTTAAGAGGTGAATTTGAATGAAAACCACACTGATGCTATTAGCTATCGCCGTTTGTTTACTGGGCTGTCAGCCAACAGAGCAAGTGCAGTCTTTTTCAGGCGCGGCGCAAGGCACGACTTATCATGTTCGTTACTGGAGCGAACAACCGATTAGTCAACCCGCTTTTCTGCGGGCAGTAGAGCAAGAGTTACAGCGTATAGACAGCTTAATGTCTAATTATCGTAATGATTCTATTATCGAAAAATTTAATCAACAACACACAACGGATGCTATCAATGTGGGGCCTGAAATTGTCCAGCTCGTTACTATCTATCAAGGCGTTACTTTACAAGAATGGCAGTCCCTTTTAAAAAGGAATAACGATGAGGTAAGGGTTGGTTTAAAAGCGACGCTCGCATCTTGAGGTAGTTTGGATATAAAACCGATATAATAAAGCCGAGTAGAACAACCGATCAATTAGTAGTTAATTTATGCATTATTTGTTAATTTTTTTATTGAGTTACTAACCATAGCTGGATGAATATTATGATTCAATCACTGGGTAATGTTTGTTAGAAGTAACATAAACAACGCGGACACCCATTTTAATTTGTATAAAGTGAAGCTTCACATACATAGTAACTCAGAGCCCTGCGATGTCACGCTCAGTAATACACTCACCCGATGCCATTTCAAATTCTCGACACGTTAATGGGCGATTTTCGTAAATAGTACACATGAGGGTATTTCTATCAAGTGCTTCGCACCAGCCATCGTCGCCGCGCTTCATGACCTCACTGCCCCATTTGTCGTAATCAATGTACTGAAAAGGCACGCCCGTGTCGGTCACTATGCGCACTTCTAATTGGCAGCAACATGCCTGGCAATTAGCGCAGGTTACGGGCTCAGGTGTAGAGGGAATAGTTTTACTTGGAATAACAGTATTAGGCATAGTGACTTACTTTTTTGAATAAGCCACTAGGATACAGTAACTAATTTAACGCGCTAGTAGTTTTGCTTTTATATCGCTGTAACGCATCTGCTCGCAAAGCGCAAAACCACTCAGTTGGCGCACTTTATTACGTGCAAATAATGGCACACTCATGCCCGCTAAAAAGCGGCACTGGGTTTCAATACCTACATTGTGAATGCCTTTTGTTGCCATATGCGCTAAAAGCTCATCCACTTTTTGAAAAACAACGTCATCGGCAATGTGAGCAGGCTCTATTGAATACTCAAGTTTTACAGCATTACCACGGCATACACTGCAATGCCCGCATTGCGCTGGCGCATTTTGGTCGTCAAAATAGCGCGCCAAGTTATAGCTTAAGCAACTTTGTAGCTCAAAAAAGCGTACCAATGCAGCTATACGTTTTATTTCCGCTTGCTCTTTATCAGTAAAATAATCGTGTAACTGCTGGGCAAGTGCAGGATTATTAATCACCTCGCTATGCACTTTGTACACGTGAGTAATACGTTTGGTTTCAAGCGTGATAAGGTTTTTTTCAGCCAAATAGTCAAGCGCGGCTACCACACGTTTACGGTCAACCTGCGCGGCTTGTGTTAGGGAGTCAAAATTAAGTGTGCCCCATATTTTTTTAAAGTCGGTATGACTAAATATTTGTGTTAAAAAAGCTTGGCGCTGCTCATCAAACTGGCTAAGTAACTCATTTTTATCAACCAAAAATTTATACTTAAAATCGGCATAATAAGCATACTGCGGGGTTAGTGCGCCTTGCATTTCAAGCTGTACCAGCAAGGTTTTAAGGGCAAGTTGGCGAATATTACTCTCGCTTGAAAGGCTATATTCTTGCATTTCCCATTGCTGTTGAGCTTGGCGAATATCGTTAATAACATATTCAATACCGCTGAGCTCTGGAGTATCGCCGTAAATAAAGTTTTCTACTGTATTTAAGCCATCTAAATTAGCCAGGGTATAACAATTTGATGGGTTGCCGTCACGCCCTGCGCGGCCAATTTCTTGGCTGTAGTTTTCTATTGATTTAGGTAAATCGTAGTGAATAACAAAGCGTATGTCTGATTTATCAACCCCCATACCAAAGGCAATGGTAGCAACCACAACATTTATTTTGCCTGCCATAAAATCGTCTTGAATTTGCCCGCGTAGGGTGTCTTCAAGCCCTGCATGATACGCCACTGCTTGCAGGCCCTGCGCGCTTAACATATTGGCCACTTGCTCAGCACTTTGCTGCAGCGTGACATACACAATACCGGGGCCGGTTTGCGCACGGACAATTTTAGTAAGCTCATTGTTTTTATCCGCCGTTTTAACACTCAGCACATTTAAATCTAAATTAGCGCGATAAAACCCCGTTTGCACAATACATTGTGGCTCAATAGCAAAGCGCTCGGCCATATCGCGTTTTACTTTTTTAGTGGCGGTAGCGGTTAATAGTAGCACTAACGGAATATTTAGCTCTTCACGGTAACGAGGTAGTTTTAAGTAATCGGGTCTAAAGTTATGCCCCCATTCAGATATACAATGCGCTTCGTCAACAACCAACATAGAAAGCGCCACTTGGCTTATAAACTCCCTAAAGCGTTCGTTTTTAAAGCGCTCAACCGACACCATTAACACTTTAACTTTACCACTTCGTACGTCGTTCATTACAGTGCTACTTTGCATTTGGTCTTGGCTTGAGTCGAGGCTGGCGGCATAGATGCCTTTGCTATTTAAAAAGCTAATTTGATCTTTCATCAAGGCCAATAACGGCGATACCACCAGCGTTAAATGCGGTAAATGTAACGCGGTGAGTTGATAGCACAACGACTTACCCGATCCTGTAGGAAATATTGCCAGTGATGATTGGCCATTTAGCAGCTGCTCTATGGTTTGTTGTTGCCCTGCTCTAAACTGATTAAAACCAAAATGTTGCTCAAGAGACTGAACTAGCGAGGTACTCATAAAAGCGTCCTTTTTATGTCGGTGCCCATAAATGCTGTAAATGCGCAGTAGATGAAATATTTGCATATCAGTATACATCAAATGACGTGATTTATTGCTGACATATCCTTTAATTAGGCGCACACTATAGCCCCATAAAAACGTGCTTTGCCAAAATAATTTTTTGATACCCAAGTCATTTTAAAAATCAACGTACAGAAATTGCTTCGGTATATTATTTTTAAGGGCATAGTCATGGATATAACCATACCAAAAATCGTCATCATCGGCGGTGGCGCTGGTGGGCTGGAGCTAGCAACTCAATTAGGGCACAAACTAGGAAAGAAACAACACGCAAATATATTACTCATCGATAAAAATCGCACTCATATATGGAAACCGTTATTGCACGAGGTTGCAACTGGCTCTATTGATGCCGATTTAGATGGGGTTGTTTACTCCGCGCATGCTGCCAAACACCACTATAACTTTCAACTTGGTACCTTTTGCAACCTCGATAACAACAATAAAACCATTACCTTAAGCCCTCTATATGACGAGTTAGGGCATCAAATTTTACCTAAACGCACCGTTCACTATGATCATTTAGTTATTGCTATTGGCAGTGTGAGTAACGACTTTAATACGCCAGGCATTAAAGAGCATTGTTTTTACCTAGATTCAAATCAACAAGCCGAGCGCTTTCAACACGCGCTGCTGGATAACTTTACTCGCCTTCATCAAGACGATGACCCATTACACTCATTAAACATCGCCATTGTTGGCGGTGGAGCAACTGGGGTTGAGCTCTCGGCTGAGCTGTATCATGTTTCTGATTTACTAAGAATATACGGTTTAACCAATATGTCGGCTAAGCGTTTACATATTCATCTGATTGAAGCGGGCCCCAGGATTCTTCCGGCGCTGTCTGAGCGAATTGCCAGTTCGGCCAAGCGTGAGTTATTAAGATTAGGCGTCACCGTTCGGGAAAATACCCAAGTTAAACAAGCAACCGAACATGGCTTTATCACCAATGATGATGAGCAAATAAACGCGGATATTATGGTATGGGCGGCGGGCGTAAAAGCACCTGACTTTATTAAAGAGCTGGGTATTTTTGAGCTGACTCGTAATAACCAAATAAAAGTAAACGAGTACTTACAAAGTCATCTTGACCCACAAATATATGTGCTCGGTGATTGCTGCGCGTTTACCCAAGATGATGGTACGCAAGTGCCGCCACGCGCACAATCGGCACATCAAATGGCACAATGCGTTGAAAAAAACTTAATCGCCACATTACGTGAGCAGCCCCTTAAAAAATTCGAGTATAACGACCATGGCTCACTGGTTAATTTATCGCGCTACAGCACAGTAGGCAGCTTAATGGGTAACCTAACCAGTAATAGCTTTTTTATTGAAGGTAAAATTGCCCGCTTTATGTATATTTCATTATATAGAATGCATCAGCGCGCTATTCATGGCAGTGCCAAAACCTTTGCTTTGTGGATCAGCGAAAAAGTGCTGCGTGTTGTGCGTCCTAAAATGAAGCTGCACTAGCCAAAATTAAAGACAGTGGTAATTTAAGTTACCACTGTCTTTAATTTTTAATATTAGCTATATAAAGTACACAAAAATTTTAAGGAAACAGGCTATGTCGGATAAAACGCTTATTTTTAATTTTGACGGTACCGGCAGTGAACCCCGAGACGCAGATCAGTTTAGTACAGAGCATTTTAAAGAAGACGCCAGTATTTCTAATATTTTAAAACTACACTTATTGCTCGGTGGTAAACTTGATGATTCTCCCACCACCCCATTTTCCAAACAGTTAAGTTTTTATTACCAAGGCATAAGCACTAAAGGCAGTCGTTTAAAACGAATTTTAAATCAAGCACTCGCCCCACGTTCAGACGATGTAGCCAGCATTTTAAATCAAGCTATTAATGATTTTAAACAGTATTACCAAAGCGGCGATACCCTCCTACTTACCGGCTTTAGCAGAGGCGCTGCATTAGCACGGCGATTTGCAAAGTGCTTAGAGCCACTCATACATGAAAAGGTGTATTTATGTGTGTTTGATACAGTGGCCTCGATTGGCATGTCAAAGGTGAGTAAAGCCACTTGGGGTGCAGAGCATGTTATTTTTGAAAATCACACCATTGCCAGTAATGTCTCTGAGGCGCTGCACTGTGTAGCGCTTGATGAAAAACGTCGCGCCTTTGAACCGACGTTAATGAACCAGCAAGCTAACATTACCGAGCTGTGGTTTGCAGGAGCCCATTCCGATGTGGGAGGCGGCTACTATCGCGATGGACTTGCCGATATTTGCTTGCGTTATGCACTTGAGTGGCTCATTGCTCAGCCACTGTCAGTTTCATTGCTAACCAGTCATGACATCGATTACGAAAACCTTTTACCTGAGAGTAACTTGGTTGCCCAAGACGATGTGACTGTTATTCCCGATCCACTGGCGTTAAGTCATCAGCAAAATTACTTTTGGTTAAACCCATTTTTTAAACTTGTTGATAGGCAGTGCTGTGTATTAATTGACGATGAAATCAGCCACGTCGCCCCATTAATACATCACAGTGTTGCACAGCGAATTAATAAACTAACCAGCTATCGTCCCGAATCGTTAAAAAACTTACATTATAAAATGATTTACAGCGACGACAGCACGTTAAACTTTATGGGACTCAGTGCCCATATAATGCTAGCCAACCAAAATATGAGTTTACTTAGCATAAACCAAAGCCAAGATGTGATGGTATATGCCAGTGAAGCCTACAACGCCACCGGCTTAATGCTTGCCCAAGGTGCGACCTATCGCTTTACTCCTTATCCTAATCAATATTGGTATGACGATGGTATAAAGTGCTCTCCTTCTGGGTGGCATCGCGATAACGTGCAACTCGGCGTTAAAGAAATCCCCATGACATTACTTGAGCCATTTAGACGTTTAGCTACAGCGCAATGGTTTAGTTTAATCGGCACGATTGGTCAAAGCGATGACCATGCATTTGAAATTGCCGAAGGCGTTGAAATAACCATTAAAAAATCGGGAGAGTTTTGCCCATTTGCTAATGATTTAAGTCGTTTTTATGGTGCAAATGCCGGTAGGATAAAACTTAAAGTAACGCGATTAAGCTGATAAATAGCCCAAATAATCAGTGCACTTTATACTGCAAAGTGCACTGAGCTAGGGATAGCTGGTGGAGGTTATTGCTTTTTCATTTTATGGCCTTTCACGGCATAAAATAATATGAATAGATAACAAGGTAACAACACCGAGTAGCCTGTTTGTAACGAGGTAAAGCCACTCAGTAGCCCCCATAAAACGGGACCAAATGCACCTCCGGCAATCCCCATAACTAAAAGCGCAGAACCAGTACTAGTAAGTTTACCCAACCCTGATAATGCTAGTGGGAACACCGCAGGCCAAACAATGGCATTTGCTAAGCCTAAAAAGGCAATCAGCAGTAAAACATCAGGCAAATTAGCGCCGCCTAAAGGCACCAATAACGCATTGGCAATAACAAACGACTGTGCATCGAGCTGTAAAATACATAATATAATAACAATCCCTAATACAGCCGATGCGGTTAAAGCGCTCTGCTGAGAAATAAATTTAGGGATAAGTAAAATACCTAAAATATAACCAAACACCATAAACATCATAGTGTATGAGGTCATTACCCCATATTTTTCGACTCCCAGCGATAGTGCAAAAGTACCTATGGTATCGCCTGCAATAACCTCTACCGCAACATATAAAAAGATAGCAATAGCACCTAACACTAAGTTTGGATGAGAGAGTGTTTCACGAATTTCACCCTTATCGTTTATTGCGTCAACTTCATCATTGATAAGTTCAGGTAGCGGCGACTTTTTAACCGCAAAAGCTAATACACCAATGAATAGCGCCATGCCTAAGTAAGGTAAAATAAGGCCATTTGCCATATCATCAACTTGCTGTTGGCTAAGCTCTGTACCTACCGTACCGGTAAAGTTACTTAAAATTAAGGCGGTAAATACCATCGGCGAGATAACTCCTGCGCCTTTATTTAAAATCCCCATAATACTAATACGTACAGCCGCCGATTCTTCTGGCCCTAAACGCACTACATACGGGTTAACCGCAGTTTGTAATAGAGTTTGACCTGCCCCCATCACTAACTGGGCTAATAAAAACAGAGGAAAAAACTGTGACATAGCAGCAGGGATAAACAGTAAACCCGCTAACATCATACACCCCATGCCAAGCGCCATCCCGTTCTTATAGCCAACTTTTTAATTAACACGGCCGAGGAAAGCGCAGTAAAGGTGACGGCAATATAAAAGGAAAATAAAATTAACGACCCTTGAAACGGAGTTAACTGTTAAATTTGACTTAAATACGGCATTAATGAGCCATTTAGCCAAGTAGCAAAGCCCAGTATAAAAAATAATACCGCAACAATGGCCATTGGAACCACGCTACTATTTTTGGACGTATCCATAACATTGGTTGTCATGTTATTTTCCTTTATTTATATTTATTATGTTGTTAACAAACCTGAGCGCCGCCAATCCACGTGCTAATGACTTGTTGTTGTGTGTTTAATTGTACAAAATCTGCTGGACTGCCCGGTATTAATCGCCCGTGTGTGGCGGGCAACTGTAAATACTGAGCAGGATATAAACTTGCCATATTAAGCGCTTGCGCTAATGGCTGCTTTAAATGGGTTACTGTATTTCTTACTGCGGTTGCCATATCAAGCGCAGATCCTGCCAGCTCACCCGTGGTAGAGGTGAGCTTACCATTATCTAAGGTGACGGTACGGTCAAAAAAAGCAAATTCGGTGTCATTCGTACCCACTGGTGGCATCGCATCAGTGACTAAAAAAACACGACCCATTGGCTTTGCTTTTAACGCAAGCTGACATGCAGCGTAATCAACATTATGCCCATCAACAATTAGGCCGCAATAGGTGTCATCGTTTAATAATGCACAGCCTACAACACCTGGCTCACGCCCCTGTAATGGCGACATAGCATTATATAAATGCGTAAATCCGGTTGCGCCAGCACCAACCGCGCGCTGAGCTTGAGCAAAGCTTGCATTGGTATGACCTAAACAAACGTGTATGCCTACCTCACGCATTTTAGCGATATCACTTGGCAGAACATTTTCAGGTGCAACTGTTACCACCACTTTACCTAAATCTTGGCGAGATAATACCTGCCATTCTTGTTCAGAAATAGGGCGAATATAATCAGCACTATGAGCGCCTTTTTTTGCAACAGATAAGTGCGGGCCTTCAAAGTGAATACCAATAATACCGGGAGTCTGCAAAGCAATAGCATCAGCAATGACATCGGCTGCTTGGTGCATCACTTCAACCGTGTCAGTAATTAAAGTCGGCAACATGGCAGTTGTGCCATACTTGGCATGTGCCAGCAGCATTTGTTTAACCCCAGCAACACTGCTAGTACGATTAAACAATACACCACCGCCACCATTCACTTGCAAGTCAATAAAGCCTGGCGCAACTAACCCCGTTAGGTGCTCATCTGCCTGTTGCACGTTATCATCTATTGCCGTAATAATACCCGCATCAATGCTCAACACTTTGTCGTTAACAAATTGCTCGCCATCAAAAAACTCTGCTACATGAATACGTTTTACTGACATTTATAATGTCCTTGTTACTTTTTTAAGCCCCTTAGGCTCATCAGGGTTAAAACCACGGCTTAACGCTACTTTTGCCACATCAAGATAAAAACGCTGCAATACTAAAAATGGCGCTAATCGAGGGTGTACGTTAATACCGTTTTGATTAAGGCTAATCACGTGTGCACCGCGTTTTTTAACCTCAGCAATTTGCTGCTGATGTGACTCTTTAGTTTCATCATCAACCGAGCAATCTAAAATCACTAACCCTTGCTCAACTAAGGTTACCGGACCATGTAAAAATTCTGCACTACTGAATGACTCAGCATGAATAGCACACACTTCTTTAAGCTTAAGTGCCATTTCTTTTGAGATAGAAAACCCTAAACCACGGGCTAATACCACCATATTCTTAATGTTTGCAAACTCACTAGGCTGTAACTGAGTTGGCGAATCTATCATTGCATCAAGCGCGCTAGGCAGCTCTTTAAGCCCTTGTAATAATGACTCATTTTGCGTCCAATTAGCAACAATATGTACCAGGGCTGATAACGTTGCTAGGTAACTTTTTGTTGCCGCCACCGAAATTTCATCACCGGCTTTAAGGGGGACAAAATCATCTACTATGTCTTGCAATGGTGACGCTTCATCGTTAACCAGTGCAATACAATAAGCGCCCGCTTCTTTCGCCATTTTTGCTTGAGCGAGAATATCTGGGCTGCGTCCTGATTGAGAAATTACAATCACCACAGCGCCTTCAAGCTTTAATGTTTTACCATATACACTCGCCACTGATGGCGCTGCTGAACTGACCGGTACACCGGCTTCAATTTCAATTAAGTACTTACCAAAAACGCCAGCATGATCTGATGAACCGCGACCAATCATCATCACCACCTTAGGGGCCATATCGCGAAGCTTATGACCAATTTTTTCCACTAAAGGTTGGTTGGCAATAATTTGCTTTTCAATAACATTTGGCGTTTGCGCCGCTTCTTTTTCCATTAGGGTGTTAAACATCATAACTCCTGGCTGCTGTAATTAACGTGCTGTTGTTTAGCGTAAAGTACAGACCCCATTTCTGGTGACGATAATGGGGCTGATAAAATAGCTTGAATGTCTGGATCTAACCATGTTGTCATCACGGCTGATAAGCCACCGATAAACGAAAGCCTTGGTGGGTTTTTATCTAATAGTTGACGTGCAATATCGCTTAAATACGCGCCACCTTCTTTTAAAATGGCAATCGCAATGGCATCGTTTGCTTGTGCTGATTGAAAAACACAACCTGCAAGTTGCGCAAAAAAGGCGGCTGGTTTATTCGCAATCACTTCAACTAGTTGCATTGCATCACGCACTTCTAAATACTTCATAATCAAATTAGTAAGCGCACCACTTGGGATTAACTTGTCTAGGCTTAACAACACCTGCTGACAAGCAGTAAAGCCAATCCATGCACCGCTGCCTTTATCACCGTGTGGGAAACCATGACCACCAATCATAAATGATTGACCATTAACGTATGAAAATCCACACGAGCCAGTACCTGCAATCATCACTGCGCCATCACTACCTTGATGAGCGCCCATACAAGCAATGAGTAAATCAGTCGTTAAATGCATAGTTTTAAATGGGTGTTGCCACTGGGTCATTTGATTATGCAAACTTGGTAAGTTAACTCCCGCCAGGCCAACCCCTGCGATTAATGCAGATAAAGGCGTCTCTTTGAGTCCTGCATCTTGCAAGGCTAAACGCGCTGATTGCTCAATGGAATGCGTTGCTTGGCTAAATCCATGTAACGGGTTACCAGGGCCTGCCACACCGGTGCCTACTATTTCATTACAGCTATTGACGATAATTGCTTTACATTTAGTGCCACCGCCATCGATCCCCACAAAGAGTTGATTGTTATTAATATTGTTGGTGATCATTTTTGCCTCTTAATTTGTTCGACCGTTTTGCAAAACACTGAAAATAAAACCGGACTGTCATACTGTATGAATCTTATACTAGCACAAATGACAGCGTTGTCATTATTTTTATTTACAAATAAATAACTTCTTTCATCTTCAATAATTTAAAGGAAAACGCACCTTATCGGTGCGTTACTTTGAGCTTTCTGCTTACACGACTTGCTGATGGAGTCTTAGAGCGAATCCATACATCTTGTGTTACTTTGACGGGTTGTTTATAGGTTTGCCATTGGCCGCTTCCTTGTTTGTATTCAATTACCAAACCAGGGTAGGCAATATTGGCGTACAAAATGCCGTTCTCAATTTTTGCGCCCGCATTTGCAAGACGATAATGCACATCAGCCATTTCTAGCTTAGGAAATTCTTTTAGTCCCATTGTGGCTGCAAAAGTCTGCCATTGCTGATCGCGCTGCTGTTTTAATGCTGAGCTAAAGCGATTTGTTTGTTGGCTATAAACAAAGCCATTGTGATCATACGGTACCGCCCAATCTGCCTTATGCCATGCTCTTTGTGCCAACGATAATAACCGTGGGAAGAGCTTATATTCGGCCATATTATTGGTGCGCGTATTTTCACTCCATAACTGCCCTTGAATACCAATAAAGCGTTTATCTTTTGCCAAAGGCGCTGATACTACCTTGCCTTGCTCATCATGCTTTAACGTGTCATCAGCTACATAAGGCTTATCTTCTCTATCGAGCCAAAATTCAGCATGAATAGGTAAATTATCTGGCATAAACTGAAATATTTTTTCGGTATTTATATGCCTTGAAGCCCAGTAATAGCCGTGCTCTTGTGGGTCTGCTTCATACGGAAAGTCAAAATACAGCACATCTGGCGACGAGAGTACCACTTGCCAATTTCTATTAGCAAATTCATGGGCACGTTGATGGCCGTTCCACATTAATAAATCCCAGCTATTACCTTGTACAACCTCTGGCATATTCTCTGGATTAGTATGCGCTAAGCCATCGCTCCATGCAGCGGTTTCAATATTCATATCAGCCAACATATTCGCAATACGTTCAATAAAATAGCTGCCCAGCTGACTCGCTTCAGTAATTTCTAACTTATTTTGTTTAATAAAATCAGCACAAGCTGGTGAGTCAACCCACGCTCCGGCGGTTTCATCGGCGCCTATGTGATAACGGGTTAACGGATGCTGTGCATCACTGTGTATGCCTTTTACCTGTTCCATTACTTCACGAATAAACGCATACGATGAGTCTAAACACACATTAATTGTATTGTCGTTATAGTGCTGTACCGACGAATACACGGTTGTATCAAGCGGATCATAAAGTAAAAACTGCTCGGCTTTTTGTTTATCGCCTTGTTTTATGTATTTATTATAACGCGCTTGCATGGCTTTAATTGCAGCGCGAGAATGCCCTGGCATATCAAGTGATGGGATCACTTGAATATGACGCGCACTCGCCGCTTTAAGTATTTCTTGATAATCAGCCACCGAATAATAGCCGTTTGCTGCACTTGAAGTATCAAGCCCTGCGCCCAACTGTGGCATTAAACATTGTTGCTCGCTTTGATCAAAACAACGCTTCGCCCCTATATCTGTAAGTTCAGGAAGTGATGGGATTTCTATACGCCAACCTTCATCATCACCTAAATGTAAATGCAGCTTATTAAGTTTATAAGCCGCCATTTGATCAAGCAGCTTTAAAATAAAGCCTTTGTCGCGAAAGTTACGCGCAACATCCACCAACACACCTCTAAACTGATAATGCGGTGCATCAATTACTTCTCCCACAGGTAACATATTACTGTTAACCTGATACAAACTCGCTAAGCTTTGCAAAGCATAAAAAATGCCCGCTTCATCAGCGGCATTAATCACAATTTCATCAGCTTTAATCGCTAACTTATAGCTGCCTTCAAATTCATCATTTTTAGTTACTGTATTAAGTGTGACCTTAATGGCCGCTGCATCATCGCTTATATTAATACCTAGTAGTGCTAACCTTTGTGTTGCGGCAGATAAGTGTGTTTTATCTATTCCTGAGTAGTTAATATTAAGCCCTTGGCTTATATCTAGCGTTTGAGTTTGGCTAAATTCGCTAAAACGTGGGGACGGAATAATTTGTTGAGCAATCACATTGCTCACTTGATTTTGCGACGTTAAATAAGCAGAAAAGTCATATTTTTCATTGCGCTCAAACAAGCGCTCAGCGCTAAGCCACTGCGTTTTATCATTCGCGGTACGTTTAAACTGACGTTCATAATCGGTGTAAGGCATAACATGTGGCAACACCTCTAACCCTGTCTCTGGGTCAATTTTAGGTTTTGTGCTTTCAATCACTTTAGCGGTGTCATTATTATTAACAACTATATAATTAGGAATTGCGTCGCTTTGCGATAATGACCAAAAGTGCGCATAAAAAGTAATCGTTTTAGTCTCACCCGCTTTAAAGCCAGTAAACCCGTCTTTAAGCTCAATGACATGAATATCGCCATTAACGCGTTTAATAGTAAATTCATCGCTAACCGCCGTTTGAATAGGTGTAATTTGACTAAAGTAAATTTTCCATTGGTCAAAGTTAATCGCCGAGTTGGCGGTTAAATGTAAATACGCTTTAAAACAGTGACCGTTTTCTATATCTGGATCGCACTGTGCTGATGGACGGTTATCAACTTGCTGATATTTTATTTGTAACGTTTTAGCAAGTAACTCTACGGCGCTATCGTTTGCGGGGCTTAGCTGAACCGATACCGTATTTTGTTCATCAACATTGCCCTGACACGCACTCAAACCCAGTGCTAAGCAGCATGCTGTCAGTAATGATTTAATCTTCATTCGCTACTTTTCCTCTATTGTTATTAACTTAGTCACTCAAGTATCTCTTTCAGATACTTAAATTAATCCCGCTTTTAAATCAATCACTATTCACATCTAGCAATTGCCACCTTAGCGCACACAATCCGCTACCTTAGGGTTTAAATAATAATTAACAGCGCGCACCAATTTATGACAACGCTGTCATTAAGTTGTTAATGTATCCTTTTTTTTCTTTTATAGCTACACAGAAGGGCAAAAAAGATACAAAAAATTTACATGTATGTGCTTAATATTCTTTTAAACTATTGTATTTAAATTAAATTTAAATATTACTAAATTATTACCTAAAACTTTATCTACCATTCTCACAAGAAAGGCGTATAAATTAACTGTTAATATTCAATGATGTCTTTATAATTTAGCCGTCAAATAATAAAAACCGAGCACTGTTAACTGCTTTTGCTGTAGTTGTTAACCGATAAAGATAAATTAGTACCCAAAATGATATGTAAAGGTCTATTAAGCCTATGAGAACAACAATAAACGACGTGGCAAAAGATGCCGGGGTATCAATAAAAACGGTATCACGAGTAATAAATAACGAAACCTCGGTGCGTGACAACACCCGTGAGAAAGTCATGGCGTCGGTTAAAAAGTTGAACTTTCAGCCTAACCTTGCTGCAAGAAGTCTCGCAGGAACAAAAGCTTACAGCATTGCTTACATTTACGACAATCCAAATGCCTACTATATTATAGATATGCAAAACGGCATTTTAGATGCGTGTAAAAAGCAAGGGTTTGAACTACTTATCCACCCATGCGATGCCAAAGAAGCACATATTATTGACGAAATAACCAGCATGATAAAACGCACCCGAATTGCCGGTATTTTACTCACGCCGCCATTTTCAGAGATGCCACATTTTGTTGAAAAGCTGACACAGCTTGACCTAAAAGTAGTGCGTATTTTATCGGGGTACGACGCCCCCGATACATTAACGCCCTGTATTATGATTGACGATAACCTCGCCTCTAAATCAATTACCGAACACCTTATAAATAATGGCCACACGCGCATTGGCTTTTTAGCCGGTGGCAGCGAACATAACTCCACCAAAGAGCGCTTAGAGGGCTACAAAGCGGCTTTAAAACAATACGACATTACTATAGACCCTAGCTTAATTATTGATGGCGAATACTCATTTGAATCCGGGGTTGAGGGTGCTAAAACACTCATTAATCAACAAAACAGGCCAACCGCTATTGTCTCATGTAACGATGAAATAGCCGCCGGTGCGTTATTTGCAGCCAGATTAATGAACATTGATATACCCAGTGAACTTTCTATAACAGGGTTTGAGGATAGTCCATTCTCGCGTCAAACCTGGCCAAAGCTCACTACAGCGCATCAGCCAAATAATAAAATTGCTGAAGATGCAGCCAGCTTACTGATAGCTCAAATTCGTAATGGCAATGACCGCGATATTATTAAACTATACACACCAGAACTGGTTGTCAGAGATTCAACAGCCCCTCCTATAGCTTTATAATTAATTAGCTGGCACGCGCTGCAAGTCTCCCTTCAGCGCTTAAAGCATTAAAAGCGGCCTGATTTTTGAACGCATAGCCTGTACCACTGAGTTTATTAACAATAAAACGGCACATGTTGTAAATTTTACACTTAGGGTCTGTTGATCTTTCAAGGTTATATAACTCAGTTAACCCCTCTAATACCAATTCGCTTAATTAACTGAGCTATTTTGAGGGAGGAAAATCGTGTCGATAGCAAGGCAAAAAATTTCGTTATTGAGTTGTTCTAAATGAGACGTTTTTAACGCTGTTAGCGTCTAATCTGCCCCCTCAAAATGATTAAATATTATTGCAAATTGGTATAAATATACAGGAGTAAAATATGGCCAAGTCAGCCCAATTGTATAGAATGGCAACCGATGAACATATTTGCCCATTTGGTTTAAAATCTAAAGATTTACTTGAACGTCAAGGCTTTGAAGTAGACGATCATTTACTCACCTCAAGAGCCGATACCGATACCTTCAAACAAAAATACGATGTAAAAACAACACCACAAACATTTATAGATGATGAGCGTATCGGTGGTTATGATGAACTCAGAGAGTACTTTAATAAATCCCCTGCCGGTCAGCAAGGTACAACCTATACCCCTGTGATAGCGATTTTTGCGGTTACCTTGTTGCTCAGTTTAGCCTTTTCGTTGAGCGGTGCAGGATTAAGCATGTATACACTTGAGCTTTTCGTGGCATTAACAATGGCGGTACTAGCCATTCAAAAGCTACAAGATTTAACCAGTTTTTCAAATTCCTTTATCACTTACGACTTACTCGCCATGAAAGTGATTCCTTACGCTTATGTATATCCATTTTTAGAAGCCTTTGTTGGCGTGGCCATGATTGTAGCACTTCCAGTTTACTTGGTTGCACCTATCTCTTTGTTTATTGGTAGTGTCGGCGCAATATCCGTGATTAAAGCCGTGTATATAGACAAACGCGAACTTAAATGTGCCTGTGTTGGCGGCGATAGCAATGTACCGCTTGGCTTTATTTCATTAACCGAAAACCTATTTATGATAGCAGCCGGTCTATGGATGCTAGTCAAATAATAAAAAGGCGCGGTAAGTTAAAACTTACCGCGCAAGTGCAAACTCTTCGAATGTTAAAGCCACATGAGTTATTTCAGTAAATGAAAATTACCTCTCACTTATCGCTGTATTTAAACCAGCCTCAGCATCAGCCAGCATAGCAAACTCCTCATCTGCACTTTTGGCCACTAAATGTTTAGAACTAAAGCCAAAGTAATACGCAGCTCCCACTATAAATAACACCATAGTGTATAAAAAAGCGCGGGGATCAAAGGCGTACACACCGGTCAGTGCAATCAACGATAAGCACAATGCAATACTTGAAGTCACAGTCCCGCCAGGCGTTTTATAAGGACGAGGTAAATCTGGCTGCTTATAGCGCAGTAAAATATGACTTAACGCCATTAACGCATACGATACGGTTGCACCAACCACCGCCATAGCTAACATTAAATCGCCCTCACCACTTAGTGAAGCTAAAAAACCAAATACAGCAGGTACAATAAGCGCTCGTGCGGGCACTTTACGCGCGGTAGTAATTGATAACGAACGGGGTAAATATCCCGCACGCGACAGCGCAAACACCAATCGACTATAACCATAAATAATAGAGAAAAATGAAGCCACCAGCCCTGCTAACCCTAATATATTAACCACGGTTGCTAAATCGTTATTGCCCGTCGCATTTAACGCATCCACCAGCGGAACTGCACTTGCGCCCATTGCTGTTGCACCTGCTGCCCCGGGTACTAACACAACCACTAATAACGCGGTAAACAATAAAAACACCATAGCGCCAATAATGCCTTTAGGCACATCTTTCGCCGGATCTTTTGCCTCTTCTGCCGCCAATGGCACCCCTTCAACCGCTAAAAATAACCACATAGCAAAAGGTAATGCTGCCCATACACCATACCAACCCAGAGGTAAAAATTCACTCGCGCCAGCAGCATCGGTTACGGCAACATCAAATAAATTTGTCGCATCAAAATTGGTGATTAACACCACAGCGGTGGCAACAATAGCAAGTACCGCCAAACCGCTTATTACCATCATTACTTTTAGCGCTTCACCAACCCCAGCTAAGTGAATACCCACAAACACCAAGTAAAAGAGCGCATAAACCCAAGGGCCATTAAACCCCGTTAACGCCTCCACCGCAGAGCCAATAAAAATAACAATAGCAGCCGGTGCTAACGCATATTCAATTAATACCGCAAGGCCGGTTAAATAACCCCCCGTTGGCCCCATTGCTTGGCGAGCAAAGCTATACCCTCCTCCCGCAGCGGGAATAGCAGCCGACATTTCAGCCAGCGATAACACTAAGGTGAGATACATAATAGCCATTAATACTGCCGCTATGGCAAAGCCGCCCCAGCCTGCTTCTGCAATACCAAAGTTCCACCCAGCAAAGTCTCCTGAAATCACATACGATACCCCTAACCCCGCCAGTAATAACCAACCCGCAGTGCCACTTTTAAGTTGCCTTTTTGCTAAGTACTCTGAATTATTAGTAGACATAACATCCTCTTTATCGATTTTTTATTTTTAGTTACCGTTATTCCGCATTTAAAAAATGACGGCTCGATTGTTGATGCTCAATCACATCATCCTGTGTCCGATCTTTTAAGTTCACTCCTGTTAGTTTTAATTTTTTTGCCTCACGTAATAAATAAACTGCACGCCTTGCAGCCTCACAGTAAGGCAAGCCCGCAGGGCGAATATTTGAAATACAATTGCGACAGGCATCGTTAAGACCTGTTTTAGGTGCCCAAGTTAGATATAAACCAAGGCTATCGGGCGAGCTAAGCCCTGGTCGCTCACCAATTAACACCATGACTACTTGTGCATTTAAAAGCTCTCCAATGTCGTCACCAATCGCCACCCGACCTTGCTCAACCACACTAAAAGGCGCAATGTTTAACTCACTGTTATCACCTAGCTGCGCTAATAATTCATTAATAAAAGGATAACCATTTTTTTGCACCGCTAGCGACGATAAGCCATCAACCACAACGATGGCTAAATCATATTTTGCAGCCGTGTTTTGCTGCCCAGCGGTGAAATTAAGTAGGGTTTGTCGGCCGTTTTCATCTAACCTGCGTCCTAAATCGGGGCGTTGTAAATACGTCATTCGGTCAACAGCCTGGCTATGTAAGCGCAAAGGAGCAGCCAGCTGTTTCTCAGCACTGAGTTTGCTAAGCTGTTCGGTTATTGCATTAATATCGAGCGGAAAGTTCACCGCATCACGCGCTTGTGCATGGGATAATTGAAACGCCAGCATTTCACTGGTCGGTAAGCTTATTCCTGCGCGGCCAAGGCCAATCCGTGCATCGGTAAAACGGCGTAAATCGCGCCATGGGTTATGCACCACGTTGCCATTATTTTTATGTGTATTATCGCTGTTGTTTGTAACAGACGTTGCGTTAGAATTTGATTTCATACTCAGCCCCCTTTAATCGCATTCAGTGGTTTAGCAAAAGCGGCAGGTAACGTATCAGATAAAATAATATCGTGACTGTTGCGCATAATGTTCATATCAGTAAGCCACTTTTCAAACTCTGGCGCGGGGCGCGCGCCCAGTACTCGGCGCACATATAACGCATCATGAAATGAGGTGGTTTGGTAATTAAGCATAATGTCATCAGAGCCCGGAATGCCCATCACAAACGAGCACCCGGCGACCCCAAGTAGCGTAAGTAAGTTATCCATATCGTTTTGGTCGGCCTCGGCATGATTGGTGTAACACACGTCGCAGCCCATCGGAATACCTAATAACTTGGCACAAAAATGATCTTCAAGCCCTGCGCGAGTAATTTCTTTACCATCAAACAAATATTCAGGACCAATAAAGCCCACCACGGTATTAACTAGTAGCGGATTAAATTTTCGTGCAACGGCATAAGCACGGGTTTCGCAGGTTTGTTGATCAAGTCCATGATGTGCGTTAGCCGAAAGCGAACTGCCCTGCCCCGTTTCAAAATACATCACATTATCGCCTACAGTTCCGCGCTTTAAACTCAGTGCGGCATCTTGTGCCTCAGCTAAGGTATTTAAATTAAAACCAAAGCTCGAGTTGGTTGCTTCTGTTCCACCAATAGACTGAAACACTAAATCAACCGGCGCTCCTGCTTCTATGCATTCAATCGTATTAGTGACATGGGTAAGCACACAGCTTTGGGTAGGAATTTCATATTTTTGAATCACCTCATCCATCAATGTCATCAATTTAATAGCCTGCGCCACGTTGTCGGTTGCGGGGTTTATACCTATCACCGCATCACCATTACCGTACAGCAACCCATCTAAAATACAGGCGGCAATGCCGTTAATATCATCTGTTGGGTGATTAGGTTGTAAACGCGTGGATAAATGCCCAGGTAAACCAATGGTGTTTCTAAATGCACTGGTTACATGGCATTTTTTAGCAATAAGGATAAGATCCTGATTACGCATTATTTTGCTAACAGCCGCAGCCATTTCCGGAGTGATCCCCTGTCTTACACTTGCAAGTACCGAGGGAGTTGCAAAGTCACTTAATAACCAGTTACGAAAATCGCCTACGGTTAAATGAGCAATCGCCATAAATGCATTGGTGTCGTGATCGTCCATAATTAAGCGGGTTATCTCATCGTCTTCATAGGCAATCAGCGCCTCATTTAAAAACGTTTTAAGCGGAATATCTGCCAGTGTCATTTGCGCCACCGCTCGCTCTTGTGCTGAACCTGCTATCACTCCTGCAAGACGATCGCCCGATCGCCCAGGGGTAGCCTTTGCCATTACTTCAGCCAAGTTTTTAAAATTGTACACCTGCGTGCCTAACGTATATCGGTACCTTTGCCCCATGATCTACTCCACATAACAACTAGTTCAAACCTTGGTACAGGTTTTGCTGACCTATAAGCTATAAATCAATTTTGTTTAGTTTCAAGAGAGCTTAATTCGTACCAAGACACTATCGAATTTTGGCAAATCATCATTTTTGGCTTTATTTCATATAGTTAACTATAGTTACTGGTGGTAACTTAATCTTAATAAAAATAAAAAAAGCAAAGAGTAACTCCATTATGACGCAGCAAGATTTAGCTAGCGCACCACAAAAGAGCATGGTGCATACCCAAGATATAGATGAGCAAGCGAATAACCTAACGCAGTGGCAGCAAAAATATGATCAGCTCAGTGAAGGGCGATTTTTTGGGCGTATAGAGAGCGTGGATTATTCTAATATTCAAGCATTTGAAGAATACACAGAGCGTGCTCTTCACCAACAATGTGCAATAGCGCCGCAATCTATTTGGCTTGGGATCCCAAAGCAGTCTCAGCAGAGCAAAATTAATGGCTTAAATGTGGCAAGTAATCAATTTATGTGTCGAACCAGTGAGAGTAACTTTGAGCTTATTACACCTGAGCAGTTTAATATTTATGGTTTAGTAATAGACACGCAATCGTTAGAACATATGGCTCAGATACAAGGGATATACTTAAAAAATATAACCTCTTCAGGTACTGAGCGACATACAACAAGCAACGCCATGTTAAAAAGTGCCCGGGGTATAATAAACAGTATGGTTAGCAGTAACGCTTTTGGCCTAAAAGCCGATTTACAGCAAGACATGCTTAATATGTTGGCATTACATTTACTAAACGAACAGACTCCGTGTCAACGTATCGCTCCCAGTTATAAACACCGAAAAGCGGTGGTTGATAAAGTTAAAGAGTATGTAAATGCAAACCCACAAAGTAGCGTGACCATTACTCAACTATGTGAGCTCACTTTTGTTAGCAGGCGCACGCTACAATACAGTTTTGAAAGTATTTTAGGGATTAATCCGCTGCGATTTTTACGTTTAACCCGATTAAATAACGTCAGAAGAGAACTAAAATTAGCAAAACAAGATAAGCCAATTTCTGTCATCGCAGCCAATTGGGGATTTTGGCATGCAGGGCAATTTACTAAAGATTACACCCAATTATTTGGTGAAAACCCTTCGCAAACACTAAGCAACCATGCTTCTTATTTGGCAAATTCTAAATCGATAATACACGGGTAAATAAGAGATGGGTGTCGTGGTTCGGGTATCGGGCTAAGAGCTACGGGAAGAGCATTCCTGTTTTTATATTTTCTCATTAACCCTTACTCACTTCTCATTGTGCAAACATGTTTTAAGTGATTTATTTACAAAGAGGTTATGAGACGCTGCGCTGAAAGAGAAGGCTAAAGGCGCTAGGTTGTGTTCGCTGCTCGTGACTCGTAGCCCGAAGCCCGAAGCCCGAAGCCCGCCTTATTTCAACAAACACTTAGCCAACTCGCAACAAAAGCCCTATTTGATCGGTGCTATTTAAGCCGCGATTAAATAGGACTCTTGTCCTGCATGTTTGTTACTGCGTTTAAACGAGCCTTTACCTTTTTTGGCTTTAACCACTTGCGGTTTAAATACTTTAGAGGTCACCAGTGCTGCCAATGCGTTGTGTTTTATCACGCCGCGCCCAGTGTCTACTGCGGATTTGTTACCCGCTTTTGTTTTGCTTTTTTTCGCCATTTATTTTTTCCTATTAATAAAATGAGTATAACGAGGGATACATACCCCACAGTGTTATTGATGGCGATTGTATGCTTAATTTTCAAGCATGCAATCATTTTTTATGCTGTTTTAAATATATATTTTAGCCATAAAAAAAGCGCCGTTATAAACGGCGCCTTTGCTGGTTAATTTAGGGTCTGTTGACCTTTCAAGGTTAAATTTGCAGCAGTCTGTTTGGTATTTAGGCAAGGCAGCGCCTATGTAGTGTGGTTATTCCCCATAAATAGGCGATAACGCAGCATCAATGCCAAACAGGCGCTGCCCGAAGGGTTCTGCCTAGGGGCAATTTACTCTTTGTTGCTCGGTTTTTACTTAGCCCACTAGGTTACAAACCTCGCGCCGCGATTAAACCGCCCCTAGTTTGAACAAATTTTAATCCGCAAAGGCCAACAGACCCTAGTTTAAAATTAAAAGCTAAAGCTTACTTTTGCGTAGTAAGTGCGACCATCAAAGCCATAGGGTACGGCTCGTAACGGATATTTAAATGCCCCATTTGAAATAGCGTTTAATACTTCATCATCGCCTAATTCATCCGGTGTTTCATCAAATACATTGTCTGCACCTACCGATAGAGCAAACATATCGTTAATTTGATAACTTACATTTAAATCCACTAATACGGCTGATTCTACCGTACTGGTTGCTTTAAATGAGCCATCTGTTGCAAGTTCAATATGGTCATTACCAAAGTACTTCACATCGGTTTCGCCAAAGTAATTAAAGCGGATCATTGAGCTATACGCGTCACGCTCATAATCAAACGTTAACGTTGCACGTTCGCCCGGCTGCCCATCAGTTAAAAAACTACTTTGAATATCATCAAGTGCTACATTTTCAGGAATACCCGGTGCTGCATTAACACTGTCAATTTTAGTTTCATTTAAATTACCGGCAAACGTAGCAGAGAAATTACCGTCATATAAATCAGTGCGATAGGACGCAATAATGTCAACACCCTGCGTTGTCGAATTCACTGAGTTTGAAAAGTAATTCGCTTGTACTGCACCCGTTGCCTGTAGCGCGGCAACTGCATCAGGACTAAATGCCACATCATCAGCCGATAATAAGCTGCCTAATGTAATACGGTCTTCAATTTCTACACGGTAAAAATCCACCGTTAACGATAAATCACTGGTTACATCATAAACAAAGCCCGCACTGTAGTTCGTTGATGTTTCAAGCTTTAAGTTATTAACGCCTAATGCAGCAGGAAATGCAGAGCCTGTTGTTGCTGTAAAAGACTGGCTTAATGTGCCGTCAGAACCTAAGTTAGTGGTAAACGCAGTGTAACCGCTTTGCTGTAATGATGGCGCTCTAAAACCCGTTGATAACGCACCACGTACCGCAAAATCATCGTTAAATTCATAACGCGTGGCTACTTTACCAATTATGTCGTCACCCGCATTAGAGAAATCTTCGTAACGAAGTGCACCGCTAACATTCCACGCATCGGTAACCATGGTTTCTGCGTCAATATAAACGGCGTAGCTATCGCGATCACTTTTATTTGATGCTTCAGGGCGAAGGCCGTTGTAGGCTTGAAAACCACATTGTGCAAATTGATTCGGATCGTTCACTGATGGGTATGAAGTATCTGTGTTAGCAGTGCCACACGCGTATGAGGCTTCTTCACCGGGTACAATTTCATAGTTTTCTTTACGGTATTCAGCACCAATTGACACGTACACAGGCTCACTGCGGCCAATATCAACAATCCCGTTCACATCAGCGTTGAATGTTGTTTGGTCAAACCTAAAGCCACCCGAATACCCCTCAGTTGGTCCTGCATTTGCAGCAATATCGGCATCACTTGCACCTGGGTTATTAAATAAGTACTCAGCAGCATAAGAGGCATTTAATGTATTGCGTGAGGTAAAGTCGTATTGGTTTTCACCATATACCGCCGATACATCGTAATTCCAATCAGGGTTAATATCACCTCTAAAACCGATTGAAACAGAGATATCCTGTGCTTCATTGTCTATTTGCGGTAAAAATCCATCGCTATAGACTTGAATCACGTTTTTAGATGCTTCGTTAAAGTTACGATAAAAGCCGTTACCTAGTGCAGTACGCTCAGAATAACCACCAAATGAGTAAAGCTCGCCCTCACTCATTGGCAATGCCATATTGTAAAATACCGAAGTAAATTCACTCTCTGCATTACCTTGTCCCCAACGAACTTCGTCCGATAAAGTACCTGGTACGACATTAAGTGAACCACCGGTATCTCGCTCGGCACGATTGGTTTTATCTGCATCGCGATACTCAAGCGATAAATTAATAAATCCACCTTCGTTGCCTAGTTCAAAGCCACGGTTTAAACCGGCTGAAATTGTTTCTCCATCGCCTTCTGCCGTTTCACCGTATTGCACATAACCTGTGGTTAAATCTGTTGAGTTATTAAGTGATAAATTGATAACCCCCGCAATCGCATCTGAGCCGTACTGCGCCGCCGCACCATCACGTAAAACCTCAACCCCTTTTAAGGCAATAAGCGGGATCGCATTCATATCAGTCCCCGCAGAGCCACCGCCCACGGTACTAGTTAAACCAAAAATAGATTGATTATGGCGGCGCTTACCGTTGACTAAAACCAGCGTTTGATCTGGCTGTAAACCGCGTAATGTTGCTGGGCGAAATAAATCGGAACCGTCAGAAACTTGTGTACGAGAAAAGTTAAACGATGGCGCTGTCGCTTGTAAGCTTTGCCCAAGCTCGGTAAAGCCGCCTTTGTTTAAATCATCCGCGTCAATTAAATCAATAGGTGATGACGACTCTGTTGCTGTTCGGTTAGAAACTCGCGACCCTAACACAGATATTTGTTCGATATTTTTTTCAGCTTTAGCAGGCGCTTCTTGTGCATTAACCATACTTGGCGCACTGAAAGCAAAAGCAACCGCTACAGCCAAAGTGTTTAAACGATATGTTGACATAATGATGACCCTGTTTTGTGTATTCTTATAATGTGTGTGGGGTATATTCCTGTATCCCATTGCCAACATCCTAGCAACATACACAAACAAAAAGAAACAAAAAATTTGATAAAATTAGCATAAGAATGCAAATAACTTTAAAAACAGGAAAATAACACCTATAAAAGCTCAAAACACAACCAAAGCAGCAATTTAATATCACACCACCCAAAGTTAATACAATGTTAATGCCGGGGTTTTATTCATAATTAGTGGAAATAACAGTTTTGTATATTTTTCACTCTGAAATGAGCAAAAAACACACTCCAAATGATGTTTTATGCGGTTTTTATAAGACTAAAGTAGATAATAAAGGTAAGAAAGGGTACTCAGAAAAAACTATACATAGGTAGTTATGTAGTACTGTCCATTTTTAAACAATATTTTATACAGGCCTATTTAAGAGGTATAACTATGCCAATCAAATTCACTAATTAGATGGCAAAGTATAGGGTCTACACCTTTTGAGTCACAGTATGCGCGTAACTGCATGGGGGAGTGTTTATCAAAAAGAATTTGCCTAACAATAAATAACGTATGATTAAGCGGAATTAACTCATTATCATCAGTGGCGGCTAAATCATGGCAACTCATTAATAAGCTACACATTTTCGTGTCGTATCCCCATAACTTTAAAACATAGGCCGAAATAAAGTTAGAACTAGCATATTCTTCACTCACGGCTTTTTCATACTCAAAAGACGCTTCACTTTCCCCTTGAGACAGCAAAATAATTTTGCCAACAAAACTCAATAACGCCACTGAAAATAATAGTTCTTGATCATGTAAGTTAAAACCTGCCTGCTTAGCAAAACGCTTAACACAACTAGCATAATTGGCGGCTATAGCCAGCTGTTTTTCATGAACATCAGCAGGAATAGACGATTCAAAATTTTTGGCAACTAATAAAGAAGTGGTGATAGCCATTAATATCGTTGTTCCGAGCCTCGACACAGCTTCATCAATTGACGATGTTGGCCTTACAAACCCAAGATAAGATGAGTTTGCAAGTTGCAACAATTTAGCAGTTATTATTGGCTCTTGAGAAACAACATGGGCAATATCATGCAAATCAAATTCATCGCTTTGTACTAACTCTCTGAGTTCTTTCAAAATAAGAGGATAAACAGGAAAGCTGATCATAGCCCCTAACTGCCTGCGCACATTAAAAGCAAAGGGTAACGACTTTAACGCCGCCACATTGTTAAAAAGTGCGGTTATGTCTGCCTCATTAAACGGTTTAGCAAGATAAGCATGCACAACATTAGGTTGTCGCATCATGGTACTCAGTGTCATATCACCAGTAAGTAATGCTCTGACTGGGTAGGGGTTTTGTGAAGAGCATTGCTCTAAAACATCCAATCCATTCATTTGCGGCATTAAATAATCACTTAATACTAAATCTAAGTCTTGCTTAGTGTTTAGCAGCTGCCAAAATTCATCAATATCAGAGGTTGTCATTATATCAACCTCTGGATAGGCTCGATGAATAGTCCTTTGTAATACTTTTAATAAAAAAGCATCATCGTCTAATATGACGACCGCTATCGAACTCATTGCGCACCTTGAGAATTAAAATGGTTTAAATAATTACAAAAATCATCCTGCTCTAAAGGCTCACTATAGTAATAGCCTTGTATGTAGTCACACCCTAACTTTTTAATTAATTCACATTGATAGGCTGTTTCTACTCCCTCAGCAACAACTTTAAGATTTAGATCATGTGACATACGTGTAATGTTACGAATCATACTTTGCATTGCTAAAGACGATTCAATATCAGTAATCAGCGCTTTATCCAATTTAACGCCATCTACTGGCAGCTTAGAAAGGTAGCCAAGTGATGAATAACCCACGCCAAAGTCATCAATCAATAGCCTAAACCCCAAAGCCCTTAGTCTTATTAATTGCTGTTCGCAGGTAGCAAAATCTTCTATTAAATAGGTTTCTGTTAGCTCAAAAACCAACTGTGATGACTCTAAATTATTGCGACTTAAACACTCGAGCATAAAGTCAATCCAGTCGGGATCATCTTTTAACTGCCTCGCAGATATGTTAACAGCCAACACATTCACACCTATATTGTTATCCCCCCAATATTTTAGTGTTTTACAACTTTGAGAAATAACCCAGCGCCCTATTGATATAATTTGACCATCGCATTCAGCAATCGGGATAAAATGAGCAGGGGGAACCCAGCCATATTTACTTGGCTCATACCAGCGAATGAGCACCTCAGCACTATGTACTAACCCTGTTTTAATATCAACTTTTGGTTGAAAACGTAATGACAGCTCATCTTTATTTACCGCAGTTAATAGTAAACGGCTTAATTCAAAGTTCTTTTTATAATCGGCTACCAGCTGAGGATCAAAGCGAGAACAAATACGCTGCTGATCACCTACTTGGTAATTCATCGTCAACTGCATTTGATTAACGAGCTCTTTTCCCTCTAAACTATCCTCAGGAAACAACCCATACACACCATAAAGCTGCACTTGGGCATCGATATATTTACTAGGGAGTGCTTTTTTCAGATCATGCATCGCCTTATTTAGAACGGTTAAAATTTCACTATCAGATTTAATTTCAGGAACAAATAATACAAACCGATCGGCGCTCTTATGAAGAACTTTCACCGGTTGCTTCGATACGCCTTTTAGCACCTCCAAAACCAATTTTATAAGGTGGCTGCCATCTTCTGCGCCTAACAGATCATTGATTAATTGAAACTGCGCAATACTTATATAAACGAGGGCATAACATTCTTTATTCGCTTCACACAGGGCTAAATGATGATAAAAATCAGACTCGTTAGTCACCACTGATGGTGTTCTGGTAAGTTGAAAAATACTACTCAAGCTGTTTGAGTTAATTGATAGCTTCAAAAGTTGGAAAGCATCATCATTTAAACAACGCTCAATCATAACTTCTTCGCTTTTAGCTAGATCAGAAGTGCAAGCATAATTAATAAAAAGTGTACTGCTTTGCTTATCAACAAACGACTGACTTACCGCTTTGTTTTGAGCTGTATCTAAATTGGCGAGGTGTTTGTTTTCGTATAAATGAATATCAGGAATGATTTCAGCGGCAGGTGCATTAAAACGATTAATAATGCCGTCATTGTCTATTTCTATTAATGCCGACATACTGCCCATTAATAACTGATCTCTTACTCTTTTAGCTCGGCGCTGTTCATATTTTACTTTCGCCTCGCTAATGTTTTCAAGTAGCTCACTATCAATCCATGGCTTTTCTAAAAAACGAAATACTAATCCCTGATTTAATAACTCAACCACAGACTTAAAATCAGCATACCCGCTGAGCACTAAATTTACGCAATCGGGCCAATTAATTTTAACTTGGCGTAATAAATCAGCGCCGTTCATTTCTGGCATTCTAAAGTCAGTAATAATTATCTCAACTTGATTAGCTGCTAAGATTTCAAGTGCTTCAAAACCAGTGGATGCCGTCATTACATCATAACCAGAACGAACAAGTACTCGTTTTAAAGATTTCAATACATTGAGTTCATCGTCTACCAATAAAATTCGCAAAGCCACTATTTATACCTCAAATGAGTTTTACTTGTGCCTAGTAAATTGTTCACACAGCTCATCCATGTATCGTTACTTAATGATTTAAATAAATTCACATCAGCATGTTGTGCCTAAACACATAAGCAATAAAGTTATTTACTCGTAGCTATAATTACCTCGCTCAGCTAATGAGTGCCCTTTTAGGCCTCCTACATTGATCCAGCGTTTCTATACACTGATGAGGATATAAGTAATTAGCAACCTTATTCAGCTTTACCGGGGCTAAAAATGTCAACATTATTAGCTTAATTTTAACGCAACGCTAACATAAATTTAAACGCGGCACGACAAATAAAACTCGTGGGCAAAGGTGATATCGACTAATAATTAGCAGCTAAATTCATTCTATTTAATATATAGTCTAGAATAAATTCTAAGCGATTATTAATAATTAAAACATCCACGGTTGTGGCTATTGTTATTACCAAGGGGCATCTATGTTCGCCATTGATACTTTTCACACTCACGGCAGCGATATAGATAAATTTATCCAGCCTGTTAGTCAGTTTACGAACAACAGCCCAGATTTACTGCTTGGGTTTGCTACAACCGATACCATTAAATACCTTTTTAATAACCAGCCAGGCTTTTTAAAAAACACTCACAATTGTTTAATCATCTCTTCGTGTCTTGGGTCATCAACCGACCAAACCCTATCATTAAATGAGCAAAGTATTAGTTTATTTTCGATTAAAGACTCAAATGGGCATTATGGTGTTGCAAGTTGTAATGCAACCGATAACCTAAGAGAAAATGCCGCTCAAACTGTACTTAAAGCCATTGCTAATGCAGGCCAAGCAGGCCTCGCCCCAAAAATGGTCTGGTGCTTTCAAGTCCCAGGTAATGAGGAGCTGGTTTTGCAGGGAATTCAAGATGCTATCGGGCAGCGTATACCTGTTTTTGGAGGAAGTTGCGCCGACAACGATATTTCAGCAAAGTGGTGTTTTAGCGATACTGAAAATGTATACCAACAAGGTTTTATTATTGCGGTGTTATACCCCAGTGTAGAAACATTCGGCTTTTATAGTTCAGGCTACGATAAAACCGACCAACAAGGTACAGTGACAGACGTGGATGGTCGTTTATTAAAAACAATCGATAACCGGCCCGCGTTTGATGTTTATAATCAGTGGCGAAAAAACATAGGTTTAAACGCCTTAACTTCAGGAAATATCCTTGCTCAATCAACAATGACCCCATTGGCAAGCGCCCTTTCTTTAAATGATGAAATCCCTCGATTACTGTTAAGTCATCCAGCGATAGCTGAAAATGGCACGCTAGAATTATTTTCAAATTTAAGCGTTGGCGATACTATTTATTTAGCTTCGGGAAGCCCAGAGCAATTAATTAAACGAGGTGATATGGTTGTCACCTCATTAACTAAATTGGCAGAACTCCATGCCATAAAAAATATTACCGGCGCCATTATCATTTTTTGCGGAGGCTGTATGCTGTCAATTAAAGACGCCATGCAAGAAGTTAAAGAGTCTATTGCAGCACAATTACCCAACACCCCATTTATTATGGGCTTTACTTTTGGGGAGCTCGGCACATTTAGTGACTCAACAAGTAAACATGGTAATTTAATGATTTCATGCGAAATCTTTGGTGGCCCTGAATGAGTAGCAATGAAATACTGTTAGAAAAGCTACACTTATTACAAGTTCATAATTTAGCACTTGAAGAAAACCGTGCCTTTAATAGCCTGATTTTAGACGGCTTAGATGCCATTTTAAAGAACGACAAAACTGAAACCTTACTCACTGAGTTTTTTGATATTTTGCAGCAAGCCATTGCTTTTTCTGCGGCTATTTTAATTAAAATAAACCCCAGTAATGAAACCACGACGTTAATTACAGCATCGCACCCACAAAGTGATGAAATAATTACCCAACTCAAAGCACTAAATAAACCCAATAGAGACATTAAAAATGTATTTAACTTACACCAACTTCCTGATTGGCAAGTAACTGATCCTTTTTGGCATTCGCAGCATGCAATGCTCACCACCCCAGTAAGTACCAGTACAGAAAGCTACCAGCTCTATATTTTTTCAGAAACAATTGGCGCATTTAATCAGCACGATATTACTTTAATGCAACGCTTTGTCAGCTTTGCAGGGAATACAATTTCACAATTTGAAAAACGAAATTTACTTGTTAAACAAAAAGAAATGGAAGAAAAACAAAGTAACATTGAACAAGTGTTAATCAACTCTGAAAAAATGGCTTCGTTAGGGCAAATGGCGGCAGGCGTTGCACACGAAATAAACAACCCTTTAAGCTACATTGTCAGTAATATCCAAAATTTGGCTTACAACCTTGAGCAATTTAGTCATTTAATTAACGCACTCAAAGCTGAAAAAGCCATAGCGCAGCAACCATTAGCAGATACGCTGCAACATTATCAATTTGATGAATTACAAACAGACTCAAGCGATATCATTACTGAAATGACTGAAGGGGCTGATCGTGTTAAGGAGATTGTTCAAGGATTAAGGCAATTTGCTCATCCGGATCAAACCCAAATTGGCGATATTGAGATAACAGAGCTCATTGATAATACATTACGTGTTGCTTGGAACGAAATTAAATACAACGCCAACGTTGAAAAACACTACGACACAGAACCCGTTATCATCACAGGACGTTCGACCCAGCTCTCTCAGGTATTTTTAAATTTATTTTTTAACGCCGCTCAAGCCATTTGCGACAAAGTCGGTGTCATCAGTATTACCACTAAAGCCGATAAAAAAAATGCCTATATAACCATTGCCGATAATGGCAGTGGAATTGATGAGAACAAATTAAATAAAATTTTTGACCCTTTCTATACTACAAAACCAATAGGCCAAGGCACAGGGTTAGGGCTAGCTATAAGTAAAGCAATTATAGAGCAACATAGTGGCCAAATTCGAGTTGAAAGCCAGTTAAACCAAGGCACTGCTTTTTATATTATGTTACCTAAAAAGCCAACATTAACTGACGACGTACTGACCATATTACATGCCAACAAACAAATTGAGTAAGTTATGTCACACTCTCGATTTTGCTTATATATCAGTACTCATCTTCACGTTGAATTACAGAGAATTACAGTAAAAATAGATACAAACTACAACACAGCGTTACCTTATTTAATCCTAACAACAATGATTTGCGTATTGTTCAAATACTATACTTGGAAACGGCTTAAATAAATCAGTTGTTTACAACCAAAGCTTAGACTAAATTTAGCCATACAACTCACTATCTTATTGGTAAAAAAATGACGGACATTGATGTATTAGAGCAATTAAATAAACAGCCGCCGAGCATTTTATGCCTAGATAATGAGGCCAATGTACTCAAATCTTTAGTACGACTGTTGCGCCAATATAAATTTGATGTGAGTGTTTCAACCAGTGGCCATGATGCTCTTGAAAAAATGCAAAAAAAACAGTTTGATGTCGTCATCAGTGACATGCGTATGCCACTAATGAGTGGTGCTGAGTTTTTAGCTAAAGCAAGAAAAGTTGCCCCCGATAGCCAGCGTATTTTGTTAACTGGTTTTTCTGATTTAGAGTCAACAATTAGCGCTGTTAATGAAGGAGGCATTCACGCCTACGTGCAAAAGCCTTGGCAAAACGATCACTTAATTAGCGTTATCCAATCAGGGGTCGAAAAGTTTAGACTCAAAAAGCAAAATGAGATTTTACAGCGCCATGTAAATCAGCAAAATGAACAATTAAAAGAGCTGAATACTAACCTAGAGCAACTCGTCGAAAAGCGGACAAAACAAATAAGAAGCGTATTAAAAAAACTTGAAGTCGCTAATGAAAGTGAAAAAAGAGAGCATCAATCGACTGTTGAACTGCTTTATAATTTTATCAATGCAAACCCCTATCTCGATGGTAAAAGAGCAGAAAATATAGCCGGCACATGCACTCAAATAGCGCGTTACCTTAATATTTCTCAAAAAAGTATTACGCTTGCGCCTATTGCTGGGTACTTAGCTCAAGTTGGTTTACTTGCTATGGACCCTGAGCTTTACAACAAACCTATTAACGAGCTCAATGAGGTTCAAAGAAAAACGTTTTACACCCACCCAAGTATTTCACAATTAATGCTCATGCCTGCGACTCATTTAAGCGATGTGTCTGATGCAATTTACCACCAATTCGAACGCTACAATGGCAAAGGTATTCCCAAAGGACTTGCTAAAAACGATATTCCCATTGGTGCTATGGTGCTCAGTGTTGCTCGTGACTATTGGGAGGGTTACGAGCAAAGTGAGCCGTTACTTACAACAAAACAACGCCATCAATTTGCGCTCAATAGTATTAAATCAAACAGTGGCAGCTTATATCATCCGCGTATTGTCGATGCACTTGAAGCCAGCCACGCTAAACTCATTGCTTCTGACAGCTATATTGGTTCAATAAAGGTGATGAGCGCACAAGAACTCGAAGAAAATATGACATTGGCAAACTCACTGCACAGCCATACAGGTATTATGCTTTTGCCTAAAGGACATATTTTCAATACGAAATCGATTGTTAAGCTACAACAACTCGAAGCCAAAAAACCGACCCCATTTAGAATTATGGTTAAAATGGCTAAATGATTGATCTAAAATACTCTTTTATTCGTTATACTAAGCCTAAATAGATACCTCTAAATCCATTGCTTGAAGGAGCACAACGTGTCGCGATTTTCTGCCGTTACCGACAATCCCCACGACGGGCGTTTTAACCAAAAAACGGGAATACTACTGACCAACTTAGGTAGCCCCGATGCCCCAACAGCAAGTGCATTGCGTATTTACTTACGTGAGTTTTTGTCAGACCCTCGTATCGTAGAAATACCGCGTATTGTGTGGATGCTTATTCTGCATGGCATCATTTTGCGTATACGCCCAAAGCGCTCAGCTAAGTTGTATAAAAGCATATGGACTGAAAATGGCTCACCACTGACCCACATTACACGCCAACAAAGCATTAAATTAAATGCCTTATTAAAACAGCACGGCTATACCAACACCGAAGTGGTTATGGCGATGCGCTATGGTAACCCATCAATCGAAGCGGGCCTTGAAGAGCTCAGAGATAAAGGCTTAACCCGCATTATTGTGTTACCACTTTACCCACAATATTCAAGCCCAACCACAGGCTCAACATTTGATGCCGTGGCAAATGTATTAAAAAAATGGCGCTGGGTGCCAGAGCTACACTTTGTAAATGGGTATCACAAAAACCCAACCTACCTAGAGTCGCTTGCTAACAGCATTAGCGAAGATTTAGAAAAACACGGCATGCCACAAAAAATGGTGTTTTCGTATCACGGCATGCCTAAACAGTTTTTAGATAATGGCGACCCCTATCACTGCCTATGCCAACAAACCACCCGTTTAGTGGTAGAAAAGCTAGGCCTAGATAAAGACAAAGTGATCACCACTTTCCAAAGCCGTTTTGGTAAAGCTGAATGGTTAAAACCTTACACAGATGCAACTCTTGAGAGCTTACCTGGCGAAGGAATTAAAGATGTGGCTATTATCAGCCCTGCCTTTAGCGCCGACTGCCTAGAAACACTTGAAGAATTAGAAGGTGAAAACCGAGAGATTTTTGAAGAAGCCGGCGGCGAAAAATACCGTTATATAGCAGCGCTTAACGACCGTGACGATCATATAGACGCCATGTTTGATGTGTTAAAGCCAATGCTATAAAAATGGGGAGAGCAGCGGTTAGGTTTTAGCTGTCAGCGATCAGCAAGAGATTAGCCAAGTGCGGTGATCGACTGTAGGCGTGAGTTTACCTCGCGCGCACAGTACCAAACCCGTTGCTCGACACCCGATCCCCGCACCTAACACCTAAAATCTGCTCTTAGCTCTTACGTGTCACCATTAACGTGAGTGCTCCTGCTATTATCCCCCAGCATGCAGAGCCGACTGACCATAACGTTAAATCAGAAGCCGTAACTAAAAAGGTAATAATGGCCGCCTCTGTATATTCAGGACTGTGCAAAGACTGCTGCAAACTATTAGCGATGGTGCCAAACAAAGCAATACCCGCTAACGCCAATACCAGTGCTTGCGGCAGGCTTGCTACAATCGCCACTAGCATTGCAGCACACAGCGCCATAATAATGTAAAACACCCCACCAGCAATGCTCGCCCAATAGCGCTTATCAGGGTCTTTATCGGCCTCTTCGCTCATACAAATAGCAGCCGTAATGGCCGCTAAATTAATTGAATAAGTGCCAAATGGCGCGGTTACTAAATTTATTAACCCGGTCACAGTTAATGACGATGATATTGGCGCTTTATAGTTATGCGCTTTTAAAATAGCGAAACCGGGTAAGTTTTGTGAAGTCATAGTTACTATATACAAAGGAATACTAATACTTATAAATGCCTGCAAACTAAAGCTTGGTGCAATATAAGCAAAGCTGCTTGCCTGCCACTGCACGGTGCTGGTATCGATATTTCCCATATACCAGGCTAAAAATATACCCGCTAACAATACACTTAGCATTGCAAACCGAGCAAAAAAGCGCTTGCCAATAAAGTACACCACCACCATTAAACCAATCACCAATGGCAAGTCGTTCATAAAGTTAAACACATCAATACCAAATGTGACTAATACCCCCGCTAACATAGCACAGGCCAGTTCACTGGGAATACGGTTAATGATTTTTTCAAACCAACCAGTAATACCAGACACCAGCACCAATAAGGCTGATAGCATAAATGCGCCTATCGCTTCATGTAAGCTGTAGCCCTGGGCACTTGAGATCAGTAATGCTGCACCGGTAGTCGACCATGCAATTAAAATGGGCACCTTATAATAAAACGACAGCACAATAGACGTACCGCCCATTACTAGCCCCAGCATTAATATCCAGCTTGCCACAAGTTCAGGTGTACCACCTAAGGTGATCACCACTTGATAAATCAATGCAATAGAACTTGAAAAACCAATAATGACCGCAACAAGTCCTGCCATAATTCGACTAAGTAACTGATCAGTCCCTGCCATAATTCCCTCTTTTAATAGGTGTTTAACGATACAACATACTTTGCCTATTTATACTTTGCAATTAGCCCTTTGAATAATGAAAAATGATCACGTTACTAAAAAATTTTATTGGTCAGTTTTACTTGTCAAAATCGGTGTGATTTAAAAAACACACACGTACCCAAAAACATGCCACAGGGTGCGCCATTACTACAAAAAAGCCATCCTATTAAACCAAAAAAATATACCTAAAAAAGGTAAAGCAAATATTTACAATAAGTTATAAAAAAACCAATTACCACTTTATGATTACAATTTAAATTTGATCTAATTCTTTTTTTAAGATAAAACTTAACAATTAGTTCACCATTTAACCTAAAAGAGAAACAGATGAAACGTTACATTGTTTTAACTATCGCTATTCCTTTGTCTGTATTTGCCTTGTATACGCTGCTTAATGATCAGAAAAAAATCGATGAGGTAGAAGCGCCCATTGCTATTGATATCGTTCCTGTTGATTCTGAGTTTGCAAAAAAAACACATAACCCATCACCCATTGATATGAGTAAAGACCCTATTGCAGCAAAACCCGCTAACATTGAATCAAACGTACCTTCAAACTCATTTGACGCAATTAATAAACCTTCAGCAAAGGCTAAAGAAATACTTAAAGCGGCAAAAGTACTGCCAACCGATTTACAAAATGAAGCCTACATAGAATTTGATCTAGCGGCGCTAAAAACCCTCAAAACGGGTGATAATTTTGACCTTGCAATACCACAAACCGCAGAAACCTACAGCGCTGAAATAACCAATGTTACCCATGCCAGTAACGGCGATAAAAGCATTGTTGGTCAGGTTATTGGGGCCAATGGCGCAATGCACACCACCATATTAACCGTTGGCAATGATGCGGTTTACGGTCAATTTACAGCCCCAAGTGGTAATTATGTTTTTGAAAGTAAAGGTCAATATGGCTGGATTGCAGCTAAGCGTGACCTATATAAAACACATATAGAGCATCAGGTTGGTGAACCTGCACCAAAAAATGCGGATGACATAGACCCATTTGCACCTCGTGCTGAAAACACGCCCTCTTTTTAAACAAACCTGTCAACGCAGGCAACAAGACCTAGCAGTAAACACTGCAATCGTAAAAAGTAAGGAAATACAACAATGAAAAAAGTAATTTCAACAGCCGCTATTGCAACGGCGCTATGTGCGGCCAGCACAGTGTCAGCAGAAACCATTGATATTGGTATTTTATATACCGATCAATCTGCAGCAGCTACCAGTAATATCAATACCAAAATTAATCAGCTTATTGCTTTTAGTAACCAAGTATACAGCCAAAATGGCGTTGACATTACGCTACGTTTAGTTGGGACTCAAAATTTAGGTGACTATGCAGTAACCCCTTCTGAAGATTGGTTAAATGCCGTGACAAATAGTAGTTACGTAGATGGTTTACGCAATGATTGGAAAGCCGACATGGTTGCCGTACTCGGTACAGGCCAAAGTGCAGGTAACGGTTTAATTTCATGTGGCTTAGCATGGGTTGGCCAAGGCACAAATGGTAATTTATACAGCTCAATGAGCAGCCGCATGTACTCAATCACCGCAATCGATTGTGGAGCCACAACCTTTGTTCATGAGCTTGGTCATAACCAAGGTTTAGCGCACTCACGTAAGCAAGGCGATACAGCCGGTGGTGTATACGTTGATGGTATGGGGCACGGTGTACAAAATGAATTTGCCAGTATTATGGCCTACCCATTTGTATTTGGCAGTGCAACGCAGTACGACTATTTCTCAAACCCTAACTGGAGCGTAAACGGTATCCCATTTGGGGTGACCAATCAGTCGTACGCCATTCGTACCGTTACCGACACAAAAACCAGTATCGCTAACTTTAAATAAGCTCAATGCTGAATAATAAATTTATTCTCAAAATTCAGCTTAAATAACAATGTAAACATGGGTTAATAACCCATACAAACCAATTAAGTTTCCCTTGCGGAGCGCCTCGGCGCTCTTTTTTAATGATTAATCATTTTCTGTTTTATGGCAGGGAGTAAGGTTTCACCATCGCTATCCACTTTACTCATTAGCTTTAAACCCATCACCTTAGCAAGCACAGGGTAAATATCTAAATTATTCACTCGCTCAATGCTCACCCCTTTTTTAAACGCTGGCCCGGTAGCAATAAATGTTGCTGCCATATCATCGGTATAGGCATAGCCATGCGTTCCTAAGTAAGGCACTTTAGCACTATTGCTAAATACCGCAGGCGCTGTTGTTTGTACCACAATATCGCCCACACGAGTGCCTTTATTATAGTGATATCCTGCAAGCTGCTCCTCTGTTAGTACCGTGTAGCGTCCTTTTGCTGCATGTTGTAAACGGGCTTTATAAGCCTCAACATCTGCATTTTTAGCATCGCTTTTAGTATAAATGAGTAATCGAGGACCGGTATTAACAACCATAAAGTTATCATCTTTAGGTAAGCTGCTCACAACAATGCTCTGCTCAGGCTCAACTTGTGCCATACCATGATCAGACACAATCACCAGATTTACCTCTTGCTCTAACTTACTCAAGCGGGTTTTTAATTGCCCCATCAGCGCATCTAGCTGTTTAACGGCATCACGCGTTTGCACCGCATCAGGGCCATATTCATGCCCCATGCTATCCACTAACGAAAAATAACTCGCCACAAAACGTGGGCGCTGTGCTTTAGGTAAGCTTAACCATTGAATGATTTGATCAATTCGGTCTTGATAGTCACCTTGTTTAGAGTAGTGAAAGTAATAGTCAGGCGTCATACCATTAAAGCGTGCATCCGACTCAGGCCAAAAGTATACCGCCGATTTAAGCCCATGCATTTTAACTAAATTCCACAGTGGTGTGCCGCGTACCCAGGTACTGTCTTTTTGTCCTTTCCCCATGCTGTAGCATTCATTATTGCGCGCTTTGTCACAAAACTTATTATCTACAATGCCATGGTTAACTGGCAGTAAACCGGTGATCACCGAAATATGATTTGGAAACGTTTTAGTAGGATAAACAGGCTGCATTTTTTGCGCTCTTACGCCTTGCTCACCCATTGCTTTTAAATTAGGCGCACCGTGCTTTTCAATGTAATCCCAACGCAAGCCATCAATAGAGATCATAACAACCGTTTGCTCTTTAGCGGCAAACGCACTATTCACACCCAATAAAAGGCAAAAACACATTACCTTAGTGATCCACAACTTCATTTTAAATACCTAGATGTATGTTAATTTTATAAAAAATAATACTAAAGCAAGTTGTTACTTTATGATACATGCTGATAAATTAAAGCAAACTATTAAAAATAAATAATCGTGCGTTTAATAAGTGCTTAATTCACATAAAAAAGGATTACCATGATCAACTTCAGTAGCAAAGTAACCCCTGCACGTATGCAGCGCACCACTGCCAATTTACAAATGGCGCTTGAGAGCGATCGTGGCCGAATTATTAATAGTGCAGCCATTCGTCGGCTGCAACAAAAAACCCAAGTATTTCCGCTGGAGCGCAACGCGGCTGTGCGTTCGCGACTAACTCACTCATTAGAAGTTCAGCAAGTTGGCCGCTTTATTGTGCAGCGCATCTTTGCCAATTTAAATTACCAGCAACAAAAAGAATATGGTTTATCGGGTTTAGAGCGCCCACTAGAAACCCTAGTAGAAATGGCCTGCCTAATGCACGATATAGGTAACCCGCCGTTTGGTCACTTTGGCGAAGCGGCTATTAATAATTGGTTTAATGCTAATTTAGCCAGCATTACGCCTGAGCGTTGCCAAACCACAAACAGCAGCATTGGCGTTATTTTTAAACATTTAGCCCAAGATATTTGCAGCTTTGAAGGCAACGCTCAAGGCATACGCATTATTCACTCTTTGCTGAGCCTAAATTTAACCTATAGCCAAACTGCCGCTATTTTAAAATACACCCGTCCAGCAAGTTTAGCGAAGCAAGATATTCCTCAAAATAAAAACTACATTATGAAAAAAGTGGGGTATTACTACAGTGAAAAAAGCTTTGTTGAAGCACTGCAAACTGAGCTGAAAATGGAGCCCTATTGCCGTCACCCTGCCAGTTATATTATGGAAGCCGCTGACGATATTTCTTATTGCCTTGCCGACATAGAAGACGCCGTAGAAAAAGACATTATCACCACACAGTTATTATGCGAGCAACTAAAAAAGCAGTATCAAAAAGCATTAATTAACCACGCTCTTAACGACACTCAACACCAAAGCTTTGTGGACGACGCCATAAACTACGCCATAGAACGGGCACAAGCACAACCCTTTAATTTTAATAGTGAGTTTTTTATTTATTTACGCGTGTCATTACTGCACCCGCTAGTAAACCATGCCGCAAAACGCTTTATTGAAAACATAGAGCCAATTTATCATGGCGACTTTAACCATGCATTATTAGAAGATCGCAGCTACCTGCATGCAGCAACCCAAGCGCTCAAACAAGTCGCGCTTGAGCATGTATTTTCGCACAAAGAAGTCGAAAAGCTCGAACTGCAAGGCTACCGTATTATTAATGGCCTACTCGATTGTTATAAACCTTTGCTGCTATTGAGTAGCGACGACTTTAAACGTGCATTGCATGGCGACAACCGCTTATTAATAGAATCGAGACTCGTTAAAAAGCTCTCTAAAAAGCATTTAAGTAGCTATCAGCATGCCATAAATGCGATGCAAGAAGAGCCCGATCATTTTGCCGCCTATGAATTTTATTATCGCTGTCGGTTAATTCAAGACTACATTAGCGGTATGACCGACCAATTTGCTTACGACGAGTACCGAAGCTTAATGGTAATTGATTGACTACAAACATCTCACGCTTGGCATTGCTAAGTCCTAGGATCTGTTTATCTTTCAAGGTTAAATTTGCACGCGCCGCGATTAAACCGCCCCTAGTTTGAACAAATTGTAATCCGCAAAGGTCAACAGACCCTAATTAACGCTAGGCGCTTCTAGATAATTTTTCACTTTACGCTTAAGATTAGGGCATTGATGCTTAACCACTTTTGAGTTTTATGAAACCGTTACTGAGTTGCTTACTTTTTTGTTTTGCTTTGTTTTATAGTGCCAGCAGTGCCGCTTATAACGAAGCTATGTGTATTCTTATAAAACAAGAAATGCAGCAACACAGCAATAATAAAGCCAGCCGTAAATACCGTAATGCTGCGCGAGACTTTGAAAAAAACTGCAGTGATCCGCAAGCGGCACGCACTTTGCCAGTACCAAAGCCTAAACCGCAGCCGGTTATTGAACAATCGACCCCGGAGGTTGTAAAACCACAACAAACAGAACCCACTTTACAGCCAACGTTTCCAGACGCTGCAACTGAGCAAAGTGCAACTCCACCCCAAAATAATGTAATCGGAAAAAGCGCCACTCAAACTATAGAGCAAGCTAAAAAAAATGCCCCAGTAGCATCAACCACAACAGCACCTGATGAGTCACAAGTCAATGTAACAGCAGCGGCTGAACAAAGCGGCGCTTCTGAAAAAAATGCACAGCCCAGCAAAATACCGGCCAGTGAATTATCAAACACTGAGGAAAATACGCAACCAGAGGTAAAAAAAGCCACCGTTGAGCCTGCACAAACCGCCGTACCTATTACTATAAAAGCCAGCGAGCAAACAGCCGTTATTGCCTCTTCAATGCCCAAAGGGGCTAATATAATCTCGCTAGTATTACCAAGTGTGGCACTATTGTTAATTGTGGTAATTACGGTTGTGGTATTAATGCGCCTGCGCAATATTAAGCAAAATAAACAAGCGGCTGATACTGGCATACCATTGCAAATGCCCCCCAGTAACGACAATGATCAAACTCACAGTGTTGTTACTGAGCCGATGGTGACTGGCTCTGATCTGCAAAACCCAGCCGTCGAAAGCAAGGGTAAAGAGCCTGATTCTAGTCGAGTTAATACAGTGAAAATAAAGCCGGAGCCTAACACGGCAGAGTTTGAAGCAGCTGCTAAAGCAACCTTAGAGCGGATAAAAAATGCAACAGAGTTTGCCGAGCCACAAGTAAGAGATTTTGATCCCGAAGCCAAACAAACCAAAATTCAGCGTAATCCTATAAATCAGCCAATCAAAAAGGTACAACAAGAAGCGCCTATTAAGCCTTCACACAGCGCACCTGAACCCATTGTACCCCATCAGTCACAAGCTGATTTCCATCCTGCAAAAACGCAGCGTTCATCATTAAGCTCAACCACTGAACACGACTTTAAAGAGCCAGAAGTACGCACTTTCGATCCCGACGCGCCACTACCAACTAAAAAAACAAAAGTAATGCCTGAGCAAGTAAAGGTTGCCCCTGAAGAGCCAAGTAAGCCCGATAACTCACCACAAAGCAGCAATCCATTTGCTAATTTATCGCTTGATGAAAGCTGGGATCCAAATTCACCACAAAAACCAAAAATAGAAGAGAAAAAACGGGCGCCTAAATCACAAGCACTCATCGATGCAGAAGAACGCGCAAAAAACATGCAAACAAAAGAATAACGCGGTAACATAAAAATACTTAAAATAAGTCTGTAAAGCGACGGTATAGCCCTTAAGCCTACATTCAGTTAACGCCTTTAAAATAGCCTGTTTTTTAAGCAACGCTCAAAGCCGCTTTATATCCCAAAAGGGTATATTTAATAGAAGGAGAGACTTATACATATGCATGTGATGTTATCAGCTAAATTAAGATACCTTATTTTTACCGCATCTTTTTGTCTGATGGCTTTAGTGAGTGATTACAGTAACGCAATTGAAGCAATTCAACCCAAAAACGAACAGCCCACACATACCACTACTTTAAATATAAGTACCGGCGAATGGCCGCCTTTTTTAAGTGAATCATTACCTCATCAAGGTGTGATTGCCCATTTAATCACCGACTTATTTGCACAAGCCAATATTAAGGTTAACTTTACCTTTTTACCCTGGCCGCGTGCTTACCACGACACCATTAATGATAAATACGCAGCCACCGCCGTATGGATGTTTGAACAACAACGTACTGAGGATTATTTTTACAGTGAGCCAGTGTTAAACGAGTGTTTTGTATTTTTTTATCACAAAAAACGCCCTTTTGATTGGCAAAACCTAAACGATTTAAAAGGCTTATTACTCGGTGGTGGGCTTGCTTACAGCTATGGCGAAGAGTTTGATAAAGCACTACAAGCGGGTCTATTTGATATGTCGCGAGTAAGTACCACAGAGCAAAACTTTAAACGCTTAGCTATGGGCAGAATAGACGCCTTTGCCGAGGAAAAAAGCGTTGGCTATCACATATTGGCAGGTCAACTACCTACAATAAAAAATGCCATTGTGCATCACCCTAGGCCACTATTAATCAATAAAAGCTTTGTCATGTTCCCTAAAAATAACGAATACAGTAAACAATGGCTTGAGATTTTTAATCAGCAATTACTTAAATTTAAACAAAATGGTCGCTACCAAACTTACTTTGATGCGTTAGATAATGGCGCTTATCAGCCCACAAATAGCGCCCTGGCCGACTGACCTGGCGGAGATGTTTGGAACGCAGGTTTCGGGCTACGAGCTAGGTTTTAGGTTTTAGGTTTTAGGTTTTAGGTTTTAGGTTTTAGGTTTTAGGTTTTAGGTTTTAGGTTTTAGGTTTTAGGTTTTAGGTTTTAGGTTTTAGGTTTTAGGTTTTAGGTTTTAGG
>Ga0114983_1000021_pt1 | contig 56274 bp, 47 predicted proteins | sample Shrwel_input2_RT_FD_87182 | JGI IMG/M metagenome (GOLD analysis project Ga0114983, IMG submission 87182) | Subsurface microbial communities from deep shales in Ohio, USA - Utica-3 well 1 S input2 RT | ecosystem: Environmental > Aquatic > Deep subsurface > Shale gas/oil reservoir > Produced... | reverse complement strand
GATGAAGGTATTTTGGTGGGGCTGGCCTATGGCAGTCTCTACTCATCCAAGGCTCGTGATAGTTTCCGCGCGCCCTGGCAGGATTTGAGTCAAGGGATCATTAGTCTTGGCGCTTATGTCATGGCCGAGCAGTTGGCGCCTGAGTTTGCCGAAGCCCTGGCCGACAAACAGCAGAGTTTGACTTTTGCTATGGAACAATCCCGTAAGATGGCGCTGCAGCAACATCCTTACTGGCGCTGATGCCTGGTAAGAGTTCCGGACGAATCGCTCGTGAGTAAGCACTAAGAAGGACGCCTCGGCGTCCTTCTTAGTTGATTCTATTCGTCCCGCTGTTGCTGCGCCAACTTCTGTTTCAAGTCGGCGATTTCCGTCAGCATCTGTTGTTGGTTAGCTTCCATACGTTCGAGTACCAGATCCAACTCGCTCTTGATGACCTTGCTTTGGTTTTCCAGGCTCTCTTGCTCATCGGGGGCGACAAACAGCGATGCCATATAACCGGAAATAACCCCGAAGAAACTGACCCCGCAGACGATGACTACGCCACCTATCACATGGCCTACTGTCGTCACAGGGTAAAAGTCACCGTAACCTACGGTTGAAATAGTCACAATCGCCCACCAGATAGCGTTTTCGGCGGTTTGAATATTGGCGCCTTCGACGCCGCTTTCCACCAGCAACATCATGACCGAGGCGATAGTGATGATAGTCACCATGGACACCAGTAGACTGGCGATGGTGGCCTGACGCCTTTGTTTTAGTAGTGGCCCTATCAGGGAACTGCTCATGCGAATGAGCCGCAATACCCGGAGGATCTGGAATAAACGGGCGAAGCGCAGCGCTTCAATCGCCGGAATACTGGCGACAAAGTCGACCCAATGGTATTTGATGTAGGCGAGTCGATTTTCTGCCCGGAAAAGCCCTATCAGAAAATAACTCATAAAGATAAAACAGATACCCGTATCGATGTAAAACAGTAGCTTGTGGGTTTCGGGATCGACAGGGACAAAGGTCATGATCAGGATCACAACCACAGAAATCAGCGACAATAACATCATCGCCAATTCGAAAGGGGATACTTGAACAGGCGGCTTCAGGAACCAGCGAGATTTATCCGGCATTGGTTCTTCCATTGAAAAACTAGATATCCTTTCAGGGTAAAAGACTTACCGTTTCCTGTAAACGCGCGTGTTTATTGTTCGTCTACGAATTGTACCAGGTCTTCCAATACCCGTTTTTTAATTTCTAGCTGTGCATCCGGCGTCAAGCCGTATTTTTCGGCGAGCTGGACATAGTCGGCAGGACTGAGCGAAACGGTTAACCGTGGCCGCTTGGGACGCTTGGCCACGGATAAACCCAATATCATGCGGATCTGATCTGAAGGGCTGACACCTGTATCCAGGGCCGCCTTGCGGATAGAGTATTGAAACCTTTCATCCAGATCGAATGCTACCTGAGTCGCCTTGGCAGCCTTTTGGTTTTGTAACCATTTTTCCGGATAAGGGTGGTTCTTGCTCATGCCGCATTATTCTCCTGGCCAGTAGTCACGAATATCGCTGAGGGGGCGGTAAAGGGTCAGCGCAACGTCGGTTTCGCCGCCTTCATAGACTTCGATATCCACAGCGCGAGACTCGTCGTCATCCAGCAACTGATAGCTTTCGAAGGCATCACCTGTTGCACCGTCAGCATCCTGAGGCGGCCTGAGTCCACGGTAATCTTCCCGGTGGAAATAGCCAAACTCAGCAAAACTGACCTGATGGTAGTGTTTCCCGAGCCATTGCTCAAGCATCTCAGTCTCGGCAGTGAGTGCCTTGGTACTCAGCTCAGCTTTCCCCGGCTCATCGAAGATCGCGGAGAAATCATCCAGATCGAATAAGGCATCCACCTGAGCGCGGCTTATCTTCAGCGAGAAAGCCAGCCAGGTTTCGTCGTCTTCATCCAGCCCCAGATAGATGGCTTCGCCGCTGTGCCCCTTGAGTACCCATTCAGTCGACTGGCTGCGCTGATACTCATAGGTATTGACGGCTTCGACCCTAAGCTGCTGCCCGCGCAGATGCGCGGGCAGGGCAAAGCTGTCATCAAGGGAGATCATATCGCCCTTTTGCAGCTCTGATGGGTGCTTAAGCTGACGCACTGGAGTTTCTTTTTTGCCAAACAGGCTGCCAAAGAATCCCATAGGTTATCAGCCTTTCTTGGCTTTCAAACGCTCGAGCACATCGCTGGCGTTGCTCTTCTGCTCACCGATACCGGCTTCAGCCAGCTTGGCTTTCAGCGATTGGTCGCTGTTCTCGGCTTCCAGGTTTTCGGCAGCCTTCAAGCGGTCGTCAAACTGTTGCTGACGTGCCTTGATACGCTCCAGTGAGTCTTTGGCGTTGAGCAGCTTGGAGTTGCTTGACGCGAAAGAGTCGGTAATGGAAGCCGTGGCCTTTTGCACGCTTTCAGTGGTCTTGACCATGCTCAACTGGCGCTGATAGTCGGCCAGCTGGCGTTCGGTCTTCTTCACTAGATCTTTCAGGCGGGCAGCATGGGCGCTGAAGCTGTCGTTGGCAGTTTGTTGCTCGGCCAGTTCCATTTCCAGCTGGGCAATCTTCTCGGCCACTTCCAGCGCCAGGGTTTCATTGCCTTTTTCCAGTGCCTGAGTGGCATAGCCTTCATGTTCGGCGACAGCACGCTTAATGCGATCGATTTCGCGGCTGGCTTGCATCTCTTTGGCCATCACATCTGTCAGTTCACGCTTGGCCTTGGTGAGGTGTTTCTCGGCGTCACGGATCTCCTGTTCGAAGATGCGGGTTGAATTGGCATCCACTATGCTTTGGCCGACTTCGTTGGCCCCACCGCGGAATGCTGTAAGAATTTTGTTCAGTATGCCCATGATTTGGCTCCTTATTTCAAAAAGTCGACCAGTTCGTCAATGACTTCGAGACAGTTGTCAGACAAGACAGAGAGTTCCTGCTCTATTTCCAGCATGCTCGATTGCAGGGAGAGTGCACCGTAAACCACATACTTATCGTCAATCTTGGCGAATGAAGACAGTGGCATAGGGATGTTGAGTTCCAACATGGTTTCAAACATCTCGGCACGGCGTTCCTGCTTGAGTTCATCCTCTCCCCAGAGATAACTGATGCAGAGGATTTGGTTTTCCGTTACCGAAACAAATACGGGGATCTCTTCACGGCCAACCACATTGACCTGCAACACTTCTACATCCCCTTCAATGGGGTAACAGTCAAACTGGAACCCAGTAGAGCTGTTGTCGCCAAGTCCATTTAAATGATTGGCAATAGTGTGAATATTCATATTTGTCCTCTTTGACATATTATGTCTGTGTTTAAAGATAACACCGAGACATAATATGTCAAGCGTTATCTTTGCCTGTTTAAAAGGTTGCTACACCCTGTTCATCTGTCCATGCCTGCAGGTGGTAGTAATACAGCTGCAGTGAGCCTATGGTGTTGGGCTGAACTTGGTCCATCTTAGTGTAAAACTGTTTCGGAAACTCGAAGGCGCCGCGAATAAGCCCGGGCGTCAACCAGTCATCCTCTACCGGCAGTTGCTGCATCTGCTGCAGCCGGCTCTTGGCGTCCTGGCCATTGAGTGTCCCTATGGTCCAGCCCCATTCGCCAAAGCTGGGCACATTGTGGTGATACTGATTCACCTTGAATCCCGCCAGCGCAAGGGTCTTGCCTACAGAGATAAAGGCCTTGGTCGCATGGTAAGGCGAGGTGGACTGTATACTGATGGCCCCATCCGCGCTCAAAAGTTCCCTGAGTTTTTTATAAAACAGGTCTGAATAGAGCTTATTGAGATCCGGATGTGAGGGATCAGGCAGATCCACTATGATGGCATCGTATTTATCGCCGCGGGCCAGCAAGCGGTCGACACCGTTAAAGGCATCGTCGAAAACCGTTTCCACCTTGGGATCGGCAAAGGCGTTGCCGTTGAGGCCGAGCAATGCTGTCCTGAGATCTTCCGGTACGTCAGCCCCGGGTTCTTTGAATAGCTTGACCATCTCGGCATCGAGATCCACCAGAGTGACCTGCTTGGGTTGCCATTTCAGTACCTGTTTCAAGCCCAACCCATCACCACCGCCTATGATCAAAACCTTGTCGTGACGGGCGCTTGCCGCCAGAGTCGGATGTACCAGGAAGGCGTGATAGATATGCTCATCGCTGGAGGAGAACTGCAACCTGCCATTGATATAGAGGGAGTAAACAGGTGGCAGATGGTTACCCATCAGGCGTTTGGTCAGGGTCAGTTGCTGAAACCGGGTAGCCTTGGCATAGACCACCTTGTCTTGATACAGGAGGTTGTTGAACCCTTGCTCCCAGGTTGGCCCCTTAATGGCCAGCATCAGCAGCACCCCTGTGGCCAGTACGTGTGCCGCCAGTAACCAGTTGGCGGCGCGGATCCTGTCCCTGAAGCGGATAATAAAGATAAATCCGGCCAAGAGGTTAAAGGCGGCGGTCATGGCGGCAGCCAGCTGGATATCCAGCGCCAGCATAAAGCCGACCCAAAGCGCGGCGCCGACACCTGCGCCTATATAGTCGGCGCCATAAATGGTGCCGGCATTGTGCAGCAGGTGTTCTTCGGAAAGAGCCTGACGCACCCTGGCAATGAGCGGGATCTCCATCCCTATCATTAAACCGAGTAACACACCCCAGAAATAGGGCAGGTAGCGGGACAACTCCTGAAAACGGCCGATAAAGCCACCCTGAGGCAGATGATCCGGCGGTAGTCCCAGGGTTCGTCCTATCAGTTCCGGCAGCTCGTGGCCAAAGCCGATGACAGCTGCGGTGATCAGAATCGCCAGTGAGCCCAGCAAGGCGACAGTCAATTCCAATACTGCAAAGCCGCTGAAGGCGCACTTTATCTTGCGGGCGGCAAAGGCCCCCAAGCCCATGGAGACTATCATCAAGCCTATCATGGTGTAGATGGCCGCCTCGAGGGCGCCCAAAATGCGCCCGGCATAATGGGAAAGCAGGTATTCGTATATCAGACCACAGGCCGCCAGTACCCCCATGATCCCTAAAAGCAGGGCATCATCAAGGGCACCCAAGTGGCGTCTGTTGGGCTCTTGGGTGTTGGCGTTACTACTTAGTGCCACGGGATCAGGCCATCAAAGCGGTGAGGATCAGCGCAACAGCTATGCTGATCGCCATTTCAACTGCGGCCAAGCCTATGTTGTGCTGCTTCTCCACCTCATCGGCGAGGTCAATTTTTGCCAGCACCAGGAGTTTAACCAAGGGCAGCAACAGGCTCAGTACCACCAACATAATGAAGGAGAACACCAGCCAGCCAAGGGCGTTGGTGACATAGGCTTCAGGGCTGAAGACGATAAAGTGACTGGCGGCATTGAAGCTCAGCGCCATGGCTATCATCGCCCCGGCATGACGTATCGCCAGGGCGGTATTTCCCTGCGCCAGCGCCTGCTGCATTGAGCTGTCCTGATTGCGGGCGGCGTAGCGATTCTCTCTGAGGCGGGTCAGCAACACCAGCATCAATTGAGAAATAGCGAAGGCGCTGAGGATGGCAATAAAGGTATCCAGGGTCAGATCTTCGGCCCACAGCAGCACGGCGCGGATAATAATCGCAGTGGCGATAGCGGCCGAGGCATCGACTATCGCAACCGACACATTGCCTTTGAGTACCAGGGCGTTCTTGTCGATATTATTCAAGGCGATTTTATCGTGCAAAAAGCGCCCCAGTTTGATTAGCACTAGACCAAACAGGCCGTAGGCGCTCATGCCAATGGCTTCCTGCAGATAACTGTGGGCGGCGGCGCCGGTAATGGCGCCGGTCAGCACTATACCCAGTGCCGCCACAGCGCCGGCGGTGCTGATGCCGAAGGCGAAGTTGTCTCTGACCGCCAGCTCTTCACTGCTGTTTACCCGAATACTCCAGCCCTGCAGGTAGCGGGTCAGAGTGAGCAGTACCACGGCGATAGAAAGGTCGATGGCGAGTATGACGGCCAGTTCCTGAGTGATGCCGAATTCCTGAAATAGAGTCATGTTCATTCCTTAAGTTGTGATCCTGGCTGAGTTATTTGCCCCGGCTGACACCACGGCTGGTGCGACTGCCAGAATTACGGAAACTGCTGTCTTTAGAGTAATTTGAGCGAAACTTGCTGGCCGATTGCCCACTGCTGGATGGCTTGGGGGCCGCGCTGCTCTGACGAGAGAGGGCGCTGGAGCCGGAGCGGGACTTGGCATAAGGGCTGTCAAAGCGTTTGCCTTGAGAGTCGAAACGTTTTTTGGTGCGCTCATAGACCTGGGTTTGGGCCTTGGCCTGTTTGGGGGAGGTATAGCGATAGCGGCCCACATCATTGTAGTAGCTGTAATCCCTGCCTCTGGACCAGTTGTCATAATAAACCGGCCTGTGGAACAGGTTGGAAAACATAGAGTACATGCCATACCAGGCCCAAAAGGACATGCCGTTGGAATCGGTTTGCCACTGGCCATAGGCGGGGTTACCCACCAACTGGCTGCCGGCACCAAAGTCTTCCGAGCCATTGGCCAGGGTTGAAGCCTCGCGGCTGATGGCGTTGACCCTGGCGAGTTTGCCCTCTGACATATCGGCAATCACATTGACGGGATCTGACAGCATGTCGTTGAACAGGCTTGAGTCCAGCGCTTGATAGAGGTTGTTTTCCTCTTCCAACTGTTGGTCAAGATTAACAAAGTTGCTCGCCACCTTGGCGTCTTTCACCCTGCTTTCCAGCGACTTGTACAGTGGTCCTTTACTGGTGGCATCCAGTGTCAGTTGCTCCACCAGCGGTTGTAATTCCGGCCGCTGCTGCGCCAGAATTTGACCATACTGTTTGAGTAAGATGCCATTGCGCAGCTGGTCTTTGTCCAGCATCTGGCCGAGTTTTTCCAGACGTTGGTCATTCAGTTGTTGCAACTGGGCAATCTGCTCTGGTCTATCGTCACCGCAGGCTGTCAGTGATAACAGCATCAGCAGGCTGAGAATACGGATCAGCATTCCTGCCATGTTTTCTCCATTATGATAAGCACTTGAGACTGGCAAACGGTGCTAAAACCTCTGGTCCCGTAGGCCGTCAGTGCAAGTTGGTGTAATCTGTGCACAGAGTATCACCCACAAGAATTGGGGTGAAGTCAGAATCACAGGCATCGACTTGGTAACCCCCATGTCGAGCAGAGATACGTGCAGCAAAATGACATAATATGTCTAAATAGTCTTCAATACAATCGAACAGGGATAACTATGGAATTGGGGTGTGACAGTCAAAAGCCGTTTTCCGAGTTGCTGTGCCGGCAGGCCGGTAAGCATTGGCATCTGCTGGTGGAGCGCTGGCCTGAGGTGGTCACTGAGCTCAGCCTCATAGAGCAGCAGGAGCTGCAGCGGGTTATGGGCCTGAGTGATTATGTTGCCACTCAGCTGTGCCGCCACCCAGAATGGATTGCCCCCTTCTTTAGCGGCCAGCTCACTCGCCTGGATAGACAAGACTTTGCCGACGAAATCCAATCCCTGCTCGACCCTGTCACCCAGGAAGAAACCGCCAAATCAGTGCTGCGAAACTATCGCAACCGGCAAATGGTACGTCTCGCCTGGCGCGACTTCATGGGTTATAGCCCGCTGCAGGAGTCACTGCTTGATCTCTCTGTATTGGCAGAGGCACTTATAATTGGCGCCAGAGACTGGCTCTATCGCGAAATGTGCCAGAGTCTGGGAACCCCCTGTGACTGCGACGGCAAGCCACAACCTTTGATGATCCTGGGGATGGGCAAGCTGGGCGGTCGCGAGCTGAACTTCTCCTCGGATATCGATTTGATCTTTACCTTCCCGGAACACGGTGAGACCAAGGGCGGTCGGCGCAGCCTGGATAACCAGCAGTTCTTTATCCGCATGGGGCAACGCCTGGTCAATCTGCTGGGGCAAGTCACAGTCGATGGTTTCGTGTTCCGGGTCGACATGCGTTTGCGTCCCTATGGCGAGAGTGGCCCGTTGGTGGTCAGCTACAGCGCCCTTGAGGATTATTATCAGGAGCAGGGGCGTGACTGGGAGCGTTACGCCATGGTCAAAGCCCGCGCGCTTGGTCCCTGGACTCAATACTCTGACGAACTTCACGACCTGCTACGCCCCTTTGTTTACCGGCGTTATATCGACTTTTCCGCCATAGATTCCTTAAGGCGGATGAAGCGCCTGATTGCCCAGGAAGTGCGGCGGCGCCAGCTCAAGGACAACATCAAACTCGGTGCCGGCGGTATCCGCGAAGTGGAGTTCGTGGTGCAGAGTTTTCAGCTTATCCGCGGCGGCCGGGAGCCGGCGCTGCGCAGTCAAAGCCTGTTCGATGCCATAGATACCCTCTTTAGTTTGGGACAACTTGAGTACCTGGCGGTAGATGAACTCAAGCAGAGTTATCTGCTGCTGCGCCGGGTAGAAAACCTGTTGCAGGCCATAGGGGATAAACAGACCCAGACCCTGCCGGATAACGGCCTGGATTGGCATCGTCTCTGTTTTGCGTTGGAGATGGCCAATGAAGCTGAGCTGCGCAGTGAGATTGATTCTGCCATGTTCAAGATTCATCGCCATTTTCGCGATACTGTCGGCGGTGATGAAGATAATGAGGAGCAAAGCGATAGCTGGGCCTGCCAGCTCTGGGTCTGTGACAGCGAGGAAGACATACAATCGCTGCTGGCCGAGCGAGGCATAGAAGACAATGAACTCTGGAGCAGTCTGGCTCATTGGCGCGAGACGGTATCACGCCGGGCCATAGGCCCGAGAGGGCGGGATACCCTGGATAAGCTGATGCCGAAAATGCTTGAGGAGCTGACGCTGCAGCCCAATCCCGGCAAGGCATTCAAGCCGGTAACCGGCGTACTGGAGCAGATCCTGACCCGCACCACTTATCTTGAACTTCTGTGTGAAAATCCCGGCGCCCGCCAACAATTGGTGAGCCTGTGTTGTGCCAGTCCCTGGATTGCCCTGCAGTTGGCGAAATTCCCCATGTTGCTGGATGAACTGATCGATCCGGCGCAGCTTTATGACACCACCTCTCTGGATGACTACGGCAGTGAACTGCGCCAATACCTGCTGCGGGTTCCGGAAGAGGATATGGAGCAGCAGATGGAGGCGCTCAGGCAGTTTAAACTGTCGCAACAGTTGAAAATTGCCGCCGCGGATGTCACCGGGGTCTTACCTATCATGCAGGTCAGCGATCACCTGACTTTTCTTGCCGAGGCCATCATAGAGCAAGTGGTGCAACAGGCCTGGCAGCAAATGACAGAGCGCCACGGCGTGCCGCCTGGCCTGGCTGACGGCGAGATAGGTTTTGCCGTCGTCGGCTATGGCAAGCTGGGGGGCATTGAGCTGGGCTACGGCTCGGATCTCGACCTGGTGTTTCTGCACAATGCCAAGGGTGGCTCGACTGACGGTGACAAGCCGTTGGATGTAGGGCACTTCTATCTCAAACTGGCGCAGCGGATATTACACCTGTTTTCCACCCGCACCATGTCGGGCGAGCTTTACGAGGTAGACATGCGCCTGCGACCATCGGGCGCCTCCGGGCTCTTGGTCAGTGAAATTGGTCGTTTCGGTGAATATCAGCAGCAGGAGGCCTGGACCTGGGAACATCAGGCTTTGGTTCGTGCCCGCTTTGTCTTCGGTGATAACGCCCTGGCGCAGGAATTTCAGGCGGTGCGTGACAGTGTGCTGCGCCAAGCAAGAGACAGGAAAAAACTGGCCAGCGAAGTGCGCGAGATGCGCCTTAAGATGCGCGACCATCTGCTCAAAGCGCCACAGGGAATGTTCGATCTTAAACAAAGCGTTGGCGGTATCGCCGATATTGAGTTTATCGCTCAGTATCTGGTGCTGGCCCATGCCCATAAGCACCCCGAGTTGTGTATCTGGTCTGACAATGTGCGGATTTTTGAGGTGTTGGCCGAGCTTGAGCTGCTGCCCTTGATGTCGGCGCAGCATCTGACCCAGGCCTATTGCATGCTGAGGGATGAAAACCACAGGTTGACTCTGGCCGGTTTGCCTGGGCAAGTGGCACAGGAAAAAGTGGCGGAGCAGGCCGAACGGGTCAGCAACATCTATGAGCTTATTTTGGGGTAAGAGTTATTTATGGCTGATGGGCAGGCTCGGATACAAGAGGTTGATGCCATCTTTATTCGACTTTCAATAACCTGCCCTTGGCTTGCCGGGAGTTCGCTGCAACATTTCGCTTAAGCGGCTGTAGGTGCGGCGAAACTCGAAGCTGAGGGCGCCGCCCTGATACAGCTGCTCCAGTGGTACTTGGGCATGCAGCACCAGTTGTTTACCCCTGTCATAAAACTCATCTATCAGGGCGATAAAGCGCCGGGCGGCATCATCCTCCGGCGCATAACTGAGTTTTCTATCGCCTGTGCTGACGGCTTCGGCAGCATCTTCGGTGCCGCGGGCGCGGATCCAGCCGCGGCGCTCACCGCCAAGCCTGGGCACATGGCTCAGCAGCAGAGTATCCAGTGTTTCGGCCAGCTCCATATAATCCAGAGTGGATCTCGGCCCTTCGCAGAGCTGATCGAAGCGAAACCAGGCCAGGGATTGTGTGGCTTCCATGGCTTGGAAAAAAAGCGCTCTGCCCATGATGCAGAGTTGCCCTGGGCCCGAGGCGTTTTTTGAAAACCACTGGCTGAAGTCAGGTTCATTGCCAAGCTGCAGCAGGGGAAGTGCCGCCCGGGCATGGGGCGCGCCTTTGGTGAGGCGATGGTCCTGCTCGCCATTGAGGTGCAGCGATTCCATCTTCCGTTGCAACAAGTCGATAGTCGGCAAAAAGCGCTCTCGCTGCAGGCCGTTTTCATAGAGGCGCTCGATTGGCGTATTGGAAGTGCTGACCAGCATAATGCCACGGTTAAACAGGCCTTCGAGTAAACGTCCGAGAATAATGGCATCGCCGATATCCGAGACGAAAAACTCATCGAAGCACAGCAGGCGGCATTCTTTGGCCAGTGTGGCGGCAATCTGATCCAAAGGCTCACGGGTGCCGCTAATGCGGTTCAGATCTCTGTGAACCCTGGCCATAAAGTGATGAAAATGCAGTCTGAGCTTGGGTTGCCCCTCGACGGCATTGAAAAAGAGATCCATCAACATGGTCTTGCCGCGGCCGACATCCCCCCACAGGTAGAGCCCGGGGACTTTGTTTCCCTGATCGAGTGCCTGAAAACGCTGGTCAAGCGCTGCCAGCGCAGGCAACTGGGCGGGGTCTTGCTGCCAAGGGCCTTGGGCATAGCGTTCAGAGGGGGAAATTGTGTGCTTCATTCTGGACGTCCCATCCTGTGACTGTTATTTAAGTGCCATATAAGTGCCGCGGACGGCCAGTATAGCAAGGGCTTGAGCCTGAAGGAAAAGTGCCTGCCATGCTGCTTCATCTATCCATGGAATAGTGTTCAGTTCCTTTTACGGCTAAGATGCGCCTTTTGAGCCATAGGTTGAGGAACAAGCCATGACGGCAGAATTGGCAATCATAGATATCGAGGAAGGTCAGGGCAAAGCCGCGGTGAAAGGAGCGCTTATTACGGCTCACTACCGAGGTTGGTTGAGTGACGGTACTCAATTTGATTCATCCTGGGACAAGGGCCGTCCCTTTCAGTGTGTCATTGGCACAGGGCGGGTGATCAAGGGCTGGGATCTGGGTTTGATGGGGATGAAGGTCGGTGGCAAACGCCGACTCAAGGTTCCGGCACATCTGGCTTATGGCGAACGCCAGGTTGGGGTGCTGATCAAGCCGAATTCGGATCTTGAATTTGAAATTGAACTGCTGGAAGTCCTGACCCGCGACGATTGAGACCAGGGCTTTTGAGCGCTATTGGCTCAGATGGATTTTGTTTTTATATAAAGCTGATATTATAGCTTTGCCCTTCATTCATCTGAGTCATAAAAGCACTATGAGCCGTTCCCCCTTCGCATCTTTTCAATGGCATTCAGACATTTTTGCCTGCGACAGTACGGATATCGAACATTTCTATGCCCAACTGCAACAGGAAGTTGACCGTCTGCCGCTGGGTCGCAAGAAGCTGGGCGAAATAGGTGATTATCCACTGGAGCTGTATCAGTCGCCCTCAGCGACGGCGGAGCTGCCCTCTGTGTTGATCAGTGCCGGATTCCACGGTGAAGAGGCTGCAGGCCCTTGGGGTATGCTGCATTTCCTCAGTGAACTGCAACAGGATATTTTCGAGCGAATTAATCTAAGCTTGTTGCCCTTGGTCAACCCCACTGGCTTTGCCAAGGGGCACAGATTCAATAAGTTTGGTGAAAACCCCAACCGGGGGTTTTTACAGCCCAAAGAGGGCGAAGCCAGTTCACCTTCGGTTGAAGGCAAGCTGCTGCTGGAATATGGCCAACTGCTGCAGGGCGCCAGCCGCGAAGGCATATTGACCTGTCATGAAGATGTGTTGCAGCAGCAAACCTATATCTATTCTTTTGAGCCCAGACAATCACCCGGCCAGTTCAGTTTGCAGCTGCGTGATACTCTGGGGCGTTTCTTTGATATTGCCGCCGATGGCGATATCGATGGTTGTCCGGTGCAAGACGGGGTCATTTTCAATCACTTTGATACTTCGTTCGAGGCCTGGCTGGTTCGCACCGGTGCCAAGGTGGGTGTTTGCAGTGAAACGCCGGCGACCCAGAATCTGGATCAGCGAATTCTGGCCAACAGCGCCGTGATGCACGCCTTTGTGCAGCAGCAGTTGGCTCCCATCAAGGGGTAACAGCCAAAAGCGATACCGCTCAAAAGCAAGACCCCAGCCTAAGCTGGGGTCTTGCTTTTGAAAGGCTTTCAGGGGTTGAGGCGGGTAGGGATACCGCTTCTGTCATCCAACAGGCGTTTGAGCACGGTGGAGTCGGTGTCTGCATGGGCGATAAAGCGGCTGATGGCCGGGGTCATCTTCAATACCACAGGTGCGGTGGATTCAAACTCGGCCTCGGTGCGCGACAGCGGCTGATGCACTTCCAGATAGCGACCTCCATCCGGCTCCAGGCTGGCCTTTATCGGCTGATTGACAAACTGTACCCGGGTGCCGTTGGGCACAGTATTGAACAAATGTTCGATATCCTGATTGCGCAGGCGGACACAACCTTGGCTGACACGCAGGCCGATACCGAAGCTGGCATTGGTGCCGTGAATGGCATACAGGTTACCGATATAAAGTGCATACAAGCCCATGGGGTTATCCGGGCCTGCAGGCCATACCTTGGGCAGGGTGATACCGTTGGCGGCATATTCCTTGCGGATCCTGGCCGTTGGGGTCCAGGTGGGGTTGGCACGTTTGCGATAAACCTTGGTCACCCAGTTTTCCGGGGTATCCCGGCCTATCTGACCTATGCCTATGGGTAAGACCTGTACCGTATTGCTGTCTTTGGGATAGTAGTAGAGGCGCATTTCGGCCACGTTGATCACTATCCCTTTACGAGGGGCATCCGGCAGGATCAGCTTGTGAGGGATCAGTAATGTGCTGCGTGGCTTGGGAAGAAAAGGGTCGACCCCTGGGTTGGCCTCGGTCATGTTGGTTAGTCCCAGTTGATATTCGTCGGCAACACTCTCCAGTGTGCGCTTGTCATCTGGCACCACATAATACTGGTTGTCACCGACGATACTGCTGCCTTCGGGCGGCAGAGGATATTCAACGGCCTGCGACAGGCAGGCGGGAAGCAACAGGCCCAGTAACAGGGCGAGGCGGGGAATTCTTGTCATAGGATATTTTTCTTCATTAAACGCTGTCAGTCGCCCTGGTTTCAGGCATCAGAGTCGAGCAGGCATCCTTACCTTTTCCGGCGCAGATTTCAACAGATTGCGGCAAAAAAACTATTTCAGTTGTAGGCGTTTTGCCAGTCGATGCAGGTTGCCAGGGTCGACGCCCAACTCGCGGGCACTGGCGGCCCAGTTGTATTGATGCCGCTCCAGCACACTGCGCAGCAGCTGTCTTTGGAACTCCTCTGTGGCTTGCTTGAGTGTGATGGCTTCTGCAGGCGCTGTTGTGTCCAGCTGGCGCGACAGCGCACTTGGAGAGGGGGTCTTTGACTGCAACTCACCCAGTTGCAACTGGCATTGGTTATGGTCACTGGCGGCGCGCGCCAACACGCTGGCGCGGTGCAACAGGTGTTCCAGTTCCCTGACGTTGCCGGGCCAGTCGTTGGCCAGCAGCCAGGCTTCCGATTCGGCGGACAGACTCAGGCGCTCCAGCCCCAGCTTGCTGCGGCAACGTTCAAGAAAATGCCCGGCAAGCAGCAGTATGTCGCGGCCCCTTTCTCTCAGTGGCGGTACAAGTAGCGGGAAAACACTCAGCCTGTGGTAGAGATCGGCGCGAAAGCGGCCTTCAACCACCTCGGTTTTGAGATCCTTATTGGTGGCGGCGATAACCCGCACATCCACTGTCAGGCTTCTGTCTTCGCCAACCCGTTGCAGATCGCCGTATTGCAGCACCCTGAGTAACTTGGCCTGCAGCGGCAGGCTGAGCTCGCCTATCTCGTCGAGAAACAAAGTCCCCTTGTCGGCCAATTCAAACTTACCGGCGCGATTGCTGATGGCGCCGGTAAAGGCGCCTTTGACATGACCGAAGAGTTCACTCTCGGCGACCGACTCGGGCAGGGCGGCGCAGTTGAGGTACACCAGAGCCTTGTTGCCTCTGGGCGAGGCGGCGTGTACTGCCTTGGCAACCAGCTCCTTACCCGTGCCGGTTTCACCGAGGATCAACACGTTCAGGTCGCTGGGAGCGACCACGGCAATTTCCCGCTTCAGCGCCAACATCAGCGGGCTTTCCCCCAGAAGTTCACTGTGGCCGGTTTCCGGCAATGGTTGACTCTGGCTCTGTAGCGACAGGCTTTCCAACTTATCCAGCAGCAGGGCATTGCCGAGGGAGGCGGCGGCGATGGCGCTCAGGCTTCGCAACTCTTCATCGCTGAAATCGTCGAACTGGCAAGGGTCCAGACCATCTATGGTCAAGGCGCCTATCAGCTGTTCCTTGTCCAGCAGCGGCAGGCCGATACAGGCATGCACCTTGAGCTTATCTGTGTGGGCGGCTATCAGGCCATCGTAGGGATCCGGCAATTGGCTGTCTGCCGGAAAGCGCACCAGATCGCCGGCGCGGGCGATGGCCTCCAGTCTCGGGTGCTCTGTGATGTTGAAGCTGCGACCGAGTACATCGGCCCTGAGGCCGTCGATTGCCAGTGGGATAAAGCGATTGCCCTTAAATCGCAGCAGAGCGGCGGCATCACAATGGAGATTGTCCCGTACTGTCGCCAGCAGGCGACTGAATCTGTCGCTGTTTGGCAAACCTGAGGTGATATCCAGCGCGATACGGGTAAGATCGGAATGGCTGAGTGGCATAAGCTGACCTGAATAAAATCCCTGGGGTGAGTCTACCCCAGGGACAGCGGAATGTCATTTTGACATTATTTTTCAGTGCGAGTGGCTAGTGACTGGTAGCAATGGCCAAGCGTTTGGCCTTGACCGCCTGTCGCAACAATCCCAAGAGGAAGGCGCCCAGCAATAAACCGCCGACGGAGAAGATGATGTCACCAAACATCCGCATCCATACCAGGCGTTCTACCAGCGGGCTGTGGATCACCTCTGCCGAGCGGGCAAACCAGTAGCCATGATCCAGCACGGCGAAGAACTGCACTATGCCCACCGGCAGCAATGACAGGAACAACATGGCGGCCAGCCCCAGATTCAGGCTCCAGAATGCCCCCTTGAGCCACTTGTCTTCCCAGCGCAGTTTACCGGCAAGTCCCGACAGGCAGAACAACATCAGGCCTATCCCCAGCATGCCGTAGACTCCCATAAAGGCGCCGTGGGCGTGGGTGGCCGTGGTATTCAGCCCTTGAATGTAATAGAGGGCAATCGGTGGATTGATCAGGAAGCCCAGTACACCGGCGCCCACCAGATTCCAGAAAGCGGTGGCAACAAAGAACATGATGGCCCAGTGATAGCGTTGCATCCAGGGAGCGGCCCGGCGCAGGCGATAGCTTTCTACCGCTTCAAAACCGATAAGGGCCAGAGGCACCACTTCCAGCGCCGAGAAGATAGCGCCCCAGGCGATGACCGAAGTGGGTGTGCCGGTGAAATAGAGGTGATGCAGTGTGCCTATCAGGCCCCCGGTCAGGAAGATCAGGGTAGAGAAGAGTACCGCACTATTGGCACTGCGGGCACGGATCAGGCCAAGACGCACAAACATCAGGGCGATAACCGAGGTAGCAAAGGTTTCAAAGAAGCCTTCAACCCACAGATGTACTACCCACCAACGCCAGTATTCGGCGATGGCAAGGTTAGTGTGCTTGCCCATAAACAGCCCGGCACCATAGAAGAGGCCGATGGCAACACAGGAGGCATAGAGCACCCAGAGCACAGGTTTTAGCTCAGACTCCTGTTTCAGGGCGGGCAACATGGCGCGGCTCACCAGCGCCAGCCAGATCATCAATCCGGCCAACAGCAGCAGTTGCCACACCCGGCCGAGATCTATGTATTCATATCCCTGGTGACCGAAGAGGAAGTTGTTGTCCAGTGAGAAGTATTGTTGTACCCCCAGCCATTCACCGGCCATGGAGCCCAGCACCACTACCAGCAGAGCGACCCACAATAGGTTGACACCGAAGCGTTGATATTTGGGCTCGTGGCCGGAAAGCGCCGGTGCGATATAGAGTCCGGTACCGAGCCAGGCCGTCGCTATCCAGAATACAGCCAGTTGAGTATGCCAGGTGCGGGTCACTGAATAAGGCAGGATCTCACTCAAGGGAATACCGTAAAACTCCTGGCCCTCAACCGCATAGTGCGCCGTGACGCCACCGAGCAGTATTTGCAGCAGAAATAGGCCGATAGCGGTAATGAAGTATTTACCCGTGGCCTTTTGTGAAGGGGTGGGTTTGTGTCTGAACAGGGGATCTTCAGTGGCGGGAGCCGGCAGGGCTTCATGTTTGCCGGCTGCGTGATACCAAACCAGGGCACCGATACCGGCCAGCAGAGTCACTATGCTCAGAATCGACCAGACGATATTGTCTGAGGTCGGTGTGTTACCCAGTTGCGGATCGTAGGGCCAATTGTTGGTGTAGGTGTAATTGGCATCCGGGCGTTCGGTCACTGCGGCCCAAGCGCCCCAAAACAGGAAGGCATTGAGCTGTTGACGGCGCTCGGCAGATCCTATGGTATTGGTTTTCATCGCATAGGCTTCCCGTAGCTCATTCAACGCGGGATCGTCACCGAACAAAGATTGATAGTGCTGACTCACTTGCGCCATGGCGGCGATACGGGTGTCGGAAAGCATTACCCGTGTGTGACCTCTCTCGTCTGTAGTGACAGTGTTATGGCGCAAATCATCCCTTAAAGCTTGCTCCAATGCGGCCTGAGTACTCTTGTCCAGGCTATTGAAAGGTTTGTTGTATGTCTCCTTGGCGCGAATATCCAGCCAGGCTTCGGCCTCACGGTGCAGCCAGTCTGCAGTCCAATCCGGAGCCACATAAGCACCATGGCCCCAGACGGAGCCAAGTTGATGCCCGCCCATGGAGCGCCAAACCAACTGCCCTTGTTCTATATCCTTGCCGCTGAAAACCACTTGGCCCTGGCTGTCGCTATAGGTATCGGCAATCGGTGGTTTTTCCCGATAGATTTCACTGCCGATACTGAGAAGCACAGTGAAAGAAGCGACCAACACAAGTAACAGTGCGATCAGGGTGAATTTTTGTCTGCTCATTGGCATCCCTCTGACAAAGTCTATTTGATAGGTTTCCTTCCATAGAGCAGCTAACGTGCCAACTTTTATTCTTGTTTTTAATCAGTGTATTACTTGTTTGTGTGCTTTTGATACTGTCATTTTGATTGTATTTAACGTGTCTTTTTAACATTAATTATTGTCATTGTGACACTGACTGTTTACCAGAAAGGTATAACTGATATCTTGACGAGAATTCTTGGATTTCAAATTCTTTAGTTAATTGAAAAAATAGGTTTTTTTTCATTAATTTGAGTTTATGTTTCTTTGGGTGCGCATTTGATGTTTTATGGGTAAATATTCTATTTTTTAATGGGTTACCTGGCTTCTTTTTCTGGTTTTTTTCGCTAAAAGCAAAAATAAGTCAACTGTTTCTACTGAAAAATAACCCTAATTAATGATATAATCCCGCCTGTAACCCACGTGTTTTCCGGAGTCTCGTTAGAGCCAGGTTTCTCTTTTATTAGCTTCCCCGCATTTTCAACTGGAGGGTCATTTGAACGCAGATATCATCAACAGCTTTTTCCTTGTCGGGGCCTTGCTTGTCGCAGTCAGCGTACTGCTCAGCCCAGTATCGTCGCGACTCGGTATTCCTATTTTGGTGGTATTTCTCGCTGTGGGTATTTTTGCCGGTGAAGATGGTCCTGGCGGCATAGTATTCAACGACTATTCAGTTGCTTATTTGGTTAGTAACCTGGCGCTGGCGGTTATTCTGCTCGATGGTGGCATGCGTACCCGGGTTGCCAGTTTCAGGGTGGCATTGTGGCCGGCCTTGTCCTTGGCCACTTTTGGGGTGGCGTTAACCACCACGCTGACAGGTTTGTTGGCTGCCTGGCTGTTCGATCTCAACTTACTTCAGGGCATGTTGGTGGGGGCTATTGTCGGCTCGACCGATGCTGCGGCGGTATTTAGCCTGCTCAAAGGCAAAAACGTGAACGAGCGTGTCGGTTCGACACTGGAAATTGAATCTGGCTGTAACGACCCCATGGCCGTGTTTTTGACCGTGACTCTGATTGCCATTCTTGGCAGCAGTGGCGATGAACTCTCGGGCAGCTATCTGGCACTGAGCTTTATCAAACAGTTTGGCCTTGGCGGGATCCTCGGTGTCGGCGGCGGTTGGCTACTGTGGCAGGTTATCAATCGCAATCAATTGCCCGAAGGCCTCTACTCCATTTTGGTGCTAAGTGGCGGACTGATGATCTTCGCCATCTCTAATGCCCTGGGAGGCAGTGGTATTCTGTCTATCTATCTGGTGGGACTGTTTCTCGGTAATAAGGCGACCCGTGGCAAACACTCGATTCTCAACGTGCTCGATGGTATGACTTGGCTCAGTCAGATAGGCATGTTCCTGGTACTGGGACTCTTGCTGACGCCATCGGATCTGAAAGATATCGCCTTACCGGGTTTGGCACTGGCCTTTGGGATGATCTTTCTGGCGCGGCCGATTGCGGTTTGGCTCAGTTTGCTACCGTTTCGCAGCTTCCATGATAGAGACAGATGGTTTATCTCCTGGGTCGGGCTGCGCGGCGCAGTACCCATTATTCTCGCGGTATTTCCCATGATGGCGGGGCTGCCACAGGCGCAGCTTTACTTCAACCTGGCCTTCTTCGTGGTGATGGTTTCCTTGCTGCTGCAGGGCAGTACCTTGTCCAAGGCGGCGCAGCTGGCCAAGGTGGAGTTGCCACCCAAACCGGCACCTATTTCCCGCGCCGGGGTGGAAATTTATCCCACCAGTGAATGGGAGATATTTGTCTATCGTCTCAGCGAGAACAAATGGTGTATTGGTGAGCCTCTGAGGCGCCTTGCCATGCCGGCGGGAACCCGGATTGCCGCCGTATTTCGCAATAACGAACTGTTGCACCCTTCGGGGAGTACCAGGCTGATGGCCGATGACATTCTTTGTGTGCTGGGGCAAGAGGACGATTTGGAGCCTCTGAGTCAGCTGTTCAGTGAGGCGCCAGAAAAACGCGAGGCGCCCCGCTTCTTTGGTGACTTCTTTATTTCTGTGGATGTGATGCTGGCCGACATGGCACCAATTTACGGCATGCAGCTGGAACCCGAATATGAGCAGCTGCGGGTTGCCGACTTACTGCAGCAGCAACTTGGCAGTCACCCTGTGGTGGGGGATCAATTCCTCTGGCAAGGGCTGGACTGGATAGTCGCCGAGGTGCAGGAAGGGACAGTCAGCCGGGTTGGTTTGAGATTGCCCTCTGAAGACTGAAAAAAGCGAAGAACGAAGAAATGCCGACCTTGAGTCGGCATTTTTACGGCTACTTTCTCAATAGAGTGAGGGATCGCTCTCATTGGGGCGGGTCTTGAACCTGCGATGCAGCCACATGTACTGCGCCGGATTACGGCTGATCAACTGCTCGACAATGCCGTTACCGCGTTTGGCGTCTTCCACCTCATTTTCGCCGGGGAAGTTATCCAGCGGCGCCTGTATCTCTATGTTGTAACCCGTATCGTCGGCGTTACGCTCGACAAAGAAGGGCAGCACTTTGGCTTTACCCAGTTTGGCCAAGGTGGTGCCGCCGGTAATGGTGGCGGCATCGGGAACGGCGAATAAGGGGATAAAGACGGCACTGGAGCGGCCAAAGTCCTGATCTGCTGTATACCAGATGACATCAGGGTTACGCAGGCAACGCACCATCTGCCTGAGATCCCGCTTGGGAACCAGCGCTTTGTTTGAACGCAAACGGCCCTTTACCTGCAGGTATTCCATTACAGGGTTGTTATGGGGGCGGTACACACCAACCCCGGGCTGAAATTGGCCGAATATTCTTGCGCCCATCTCCAGCGGCAAGCAGTGAACCGCAAACAGAATAACCCCCTGACCGGCTGCCAGTGTCTGCTCTACATGCTCCTGACCCTTTATCTGCATGTGCTTTTGCACCTTGTCATTGTTCCACCACCAGGCATTGATGGTATCGAAAATCGCCTTGCCTGTTTCCTGGAAATTACGTCTTAGCAGCGTCTCTCGCTCGGCCTCACTCATTTGTGGAAAACACAGCTCAAGGTTACGCCTGGCGGTGTTGACCCGGCTTCCGGCCAGCTTCATTGCCAGAAGGCCAAAGGTGCTGCCAAGCTTCATTTGCCATTTAAGTGGCAGCAGGAGAGTCAGCCTGGCCAGGCCGACAGCAAACCACAGCAACCAGAATTTAGGATGATACAAGTGAGTGGAAAATTGCGCTTTCTCTACCAAAACGATAAACCCGTTTACTGGAAAAATTACCGCATATTCTAACCCAATTTATTGTGAAAATTAGGTACAATTAGGGTTTATTTGGCCCGAAGAAGACAAGTTCGTTATGAAGGTAACTCTGCCCCCATTTGAAAAAGCCAAGGTTCTGGTCATTGGTGATGTAATGCTTGACCGATACTGGGGTGGCTCAACCGGTCGCATTTCACCCGAGGCGCCTGTACCTGTGGTGCGAATCAATCAGATAGAGGATAGGCCCGGCGGTGCTGCCAACGTGGCACTAAATATCGCGGCGCTGGGCGGTTCGGTGCAACTGGCCGGTATTGTCGGTGCCGATGAGGCCGCAGCTGCCCTGCATATGGGCATCAGCACCTTAGGCGTGGAACCCAAGTGGCTGACAGTCGAAAACAAACCCACGATCACTAAGCTGCGAGTGCTGAGCTGCAATCAACAGCTTATCCGCTTGGATTTTGAAGAGACCTTTGCCCGGGAACAGAGCCAGGCGTTATTGGCGCAGAGCGAGGCCTTGCTGGATGATTGCAAGGTACTGGTATTGTCTGACTACGCTAAAGGGGCCATCGACCAACCTCAGGCCTTTATTGCCAAGGCCAGAGCCAAGGGGATCTGTGTCTTGGTGGATCCCAAGGGCAGTGATTTCGGTCGTTATGCCGGAGCCAGCCTGATCACCCCCAATATGAATGAGTTTGAGGCTGTAGTGGGCACTGTCAGCTCTGAGGCCGATCTGGTGGCCAAGGCGCAGGCCTTGATTAGTGAGCATCAACTGGGGGCGATTCTGGTGACTCGTTCGGAGAAGGGCATGACACTTATCACCAGTGAAGGAGATGAGTTGCATATCCCGACTATGGCCAGGGAAGTTTATGATGTGACCGGTGCCGGAGATACAGTGATCTCGGCGCTTGCCACAGCTTTGGCTGCAGGCAGCGACCTGCCGCAAGCTTGCGCCATTGCCAATAGCGCCGCCGGTGTGGTGGTTGGCAAGCTGGGGACTTCCACCGTCAGTCGTATTGAACTCATCGAGGCCCTGGCTCAGCATCAGGGAGAGTCGGGCTTTGGGGTGGTCAGCGAAGATCAACTGCTGTACGCCATTCAGCAAGCCAAGCTCAGAGGTGAGCGGGTGGTGATGACCAATGGTTGCTTTGACATACTCCATGCCGGGCACGTCAGTTACCTTAAAGAAGCCAGGGCCTTGGGTGATAGATTGATAGTAGCGGTTAATGACGACGCTTCGGTAAAACGGCTCAAGGGTGAAGGACGTCCGGTCAATAGTCTTGAGCGGCGAATGGCAGTACTGGCGGGGCTGGCTTCTGTCGATTGGGTGGTGCCTTTCAGCGAAGATACGCCGCAGCGGGTGATCGCCAGATTGTTGCCGGATCTCCTGGTCAAGGGGGGCGACTACCGGGTAGAAGAGATTGCCGGCGGTGAAGAAGTGATCGCTGCCGGTGGCAGTGTTAAGGTGTTGGGATTCGAAGATGGTATCTCCACCACTGCCATTATTCAGAATATTATGACCAAGTCCTGATGTTGATGGCGGCGTTGCTATCGGGAAGCTTGTTTTGGACCGATGTGGGTCCGAAACAGGCTTTGATATGTCCGCCATCTGAATTACCTCAGTGTTTGCAGCAACTCCCCGATAGGGTCAAGCAACAATTGCCTCTGTCTCAACAAGCTTTCTTTGATGCTTTGGGGAGGAGAGGTGCCATGTCTCTGCCTGTCGAAGATGACAGAATTGCCGGCATGGTTCTCTGGGCACCGCAATATATCCCTCAAAGTCAAAGTGCTATCTGGAATGGTCAAAATCATGAACTGCCGTTGCAGCATCAGCCGCAATTAACTCTCTGGCATGAGTTGGGGCATTTGGAAGTAAAGCGCCTGCAAGGAAATGTTCTGCCTGCCGAGTTGTCTGAACTGGACCATGAGTGGCTGGCTGATACTTATCTCGCTTGGCGTTGTGCTAAAGAATGGAACAGTCTGGAACTTGTTTGGCAACAATACCATCGTCGCAACCTGGCCGTCATTTCTGATATCGGCAATTTGTCACACTGGAGTCCCCTTTACCTGATACAAGTGTTAAGAAGATATGATCAAAAGAAAATCGCAGGATTTGCTGATTTTACAACATTTGTGCTCGATTTTTATCCGGTTATCAGTAGTTATTCTCAGGACGAAGTGGCGGAATTTTCCAGCTTGCTGCAACATCTTTTTTCTCGAAATCGTCGGCAAGCCCTTCCGGGCTATATGTTTTGGCGTCGTGAGCAGTTGGGTAGAGTGTTGCAACCCACCTTGGAACAGCTGTTAGGAACCGAAAGCGCCAATTTTTTGTTGTTTAAAGAAGGCATGTTGCAATAATGTGAAAAATAAGCGCTTTTTTTAGTTTTCTTAGCTGAACCTTTGCTGAACAAAAGTGAAAAACACTGTTAACCTCCCTCTTTTCGGCAGTATTCTCTTTAGCCCTTTGATAAGCTCGTTTGCAATAAAAACAACAGGGATAAGAGGCAAACAAGAATGGCCAAGCGTTCAAAGGCTCAGACTGAGCTGACTATCAATCAGATTATGGACGAAGCTCTCAAACAGATCTTAACTATTGGCTTTGAGGCTATGTCTTATACAACACTTTCTGAAGCAACGGGGATTAGCCGCACGGGAATTAGTCATCATTTTCCGCGCAAAATTGATTTTTTAACAAGATTAGATGTGCGTATTGGCCGATTGTTTCTGGCCGCTCTGGATTTTTCCAGTGTTGAAGCGCTCGAACATTCCTGGATGCAGGCGCTGCAACAAGCAGAGCATAGGGCGGTATTGAGGCTTTTCTTTAGTCTTTGTGGATACAATAATCCAGAGATCACTCTGTTTCGTGCCGTAGCTATGGCCAGAGAAAACGCTCAGATAGAGCTGGGGGATAAGGGTGACCAGATGATCAACGATCTCCTGGGGCGCAGTGCTGTTATGTTATTGTCCGACCCGGGTATCTCTTACGCTGCTTAAAATCCCGTTTAAGCGACTCCCATTCAAGCGATTCATAGAGATAATTGAGACAGCAGGCTTAGGCCTGCTGTTTTACTTGGACGCTCTGTATATTAAGGCCAGCTGTCGCTGCGAAAAGCAGCGCCGTACACAGCAACTCTTTATTATCAAAGGCAACTTATATCAGAGCTGGCGGGTATAGGCCTGGCAGATATTCTGCTCACCTGTCTGCTTGGCTCGTTTCAGTGCCACTTCTGCATTGCCGAGGAATTGCTCCAGACTCTGGCCCGGTAGATAGGCGGCTATACCTATGCTGATCCCTTCGGCCAAGCCATTTTCACTTAGGCTGGCCAGAGCCTTGACCGCATAGTGGTGCGCCTGGTTGGCATCGGTTTCCGGCAATATGATAATGAGTTTTCCCAACTGCCAGTGGGACATTTGATAGCTGTTGGGCAGATCCCTGAGTAGTTGCATCTCCACCTCGTGTTGGCGGTTTTCCAACTGGCCTATATCACTCATATGGCTGAGCATGCCCTCGGGGCTTATGTCCATCAGAAGCAGACTGGCCTGTAGTTTTTCATCTTCGGACATGGACTTGAAGTAGCGATCCAGATCTCTGAGATTCACCAGGATGGTACTGCGGTGCGGCACCAGATCGCCACTGGCTTCAACTTTATTTCTCGGGGTTGCCTGTTCCAGGGTGCATATCAGATACTCAATCTCGCCGTCTTGATCCAGATAGCCCTTGAGCGTGGCCTGCAGGCAACTGCCATGACGCTGGGTACAAAGGATCTGCCCCTGCCACTGGCCTTGCATACTCACCAATTGGCTTATTCTTTGCCATTGGTTGCCAAGATCGTTTTCCAGTAGAGCCGCCAGACTATGGCTGATATCGCCATTGAGCTGCATCAGCTTATCGAAGGAGTCGTTAACTTTGAGCAACTGCCCCGACGGCGTGGTCAAGGCGGTAGCAACATTGCTGCCGGTCAACAGCTTGCTGAGGAAGGCTTCCTGTTGGGCTTGTTTGAGTTCGCCGATATCCTCAAAGGTAATCAGTAGATAAGTCTGTCGGCTGGCATAGTAACGGCGGATATGCAGTCTGAGTTGGGCGTTGTCCAGAGACTCTAGTTGCACCTCGCCACGCCACTCTCCGATATCTGCAAGTTGCTGTTTTATTGATGCGTAGAGCTCATCCTCCAACTGCAGGATCCGCTGCAAACTGCGATCCGGCAGCTCATCTTGTTCGAGTTGCAGAATACGGGCAGCAGTGGCGTTGGCGCTGACGATACGGCCACTAGGGTTGACCAGTACACAACCCAGGTTGGAGCGGAACAGGCCACGGGCCAACTCGATGCTGTTTTGTCTAGCACGCTGTTCGAGGCGGAACATATGGGTCAGCAGAATAACCGCGGTCGCCAGAATGGTCAGTATGGCGGCACAAGCCAACAACATATTGCGCCATTGGAAAAAGCGCGAAGCGATATCGTGATTGCGGATATAGGAAAGCAGCAGATATTCACGCTTGGCATCATTGGGCGAGGCCAACTGCAATTTGAGGTAGACGAAGGTGGCGTCTTCACCGTGGAATTGGCCAAAGTTGCTTGCGGCCATCTTGCTCCATAGTGCCGGGTAGCTCTGTCTTATGCTGCTGCCCATGGTTTCCGGTAACCTTGCCAAGGGCTCCAGATCCGATGCTCCGGCATAGAGCAGGCCTTGATTGTCAAACAGCAATAGCGGCGAGGCATTGCTGGAGAAAGCCGGTTTTATCGCCTGCAGCATTTGCAACATGGAGTTGTAGGTGACCAGATAACCGCGCACAGTCTGATCTTGAGTTTCCAGTCGGGCGACTTGATATATGTAAGGTTCGAGACGCCCGCTAATCGGGGCAAACTCCAATGCCGAGGTATAAATATCCTGGCTTCCGAGGTTATGCTTGTTACCCAAGAGTGCCGGCGGCATAGACATGCCGCCGAAGGTATTACTGGTAGCGATACGAAACTTGCCATCGGCATCAAACAGGGCCAGATCCAGTAGCTCTGGGGTGCTACGCTTCAGGCTGTCCCAGCTCGTCAATAGACGCTGATATTCCTTGTGTCCCGGATTATCCAGGTACTGGCGTAGATACTCGGACTTGGCAAACATCTGGGTGCGAAACTGTTGGAAGGAGATTTTATCGGCCAGCAGGGCGCCGACGGTTTGCAGCTCGCTGTATCTTTGTACCGCCCATTCCTCCTGCAGACGTCGTTCGCCTAAGGTGATTAACACATTGGTAATAAGTATCACAGTGATCACCAGCATGCTCAGCTGACTGGCAACGGCCAGCAAGCGCTGCTGGGACCAGTGAATACCCTGAGCCGAGATAAGCAAAGGCGTGTCTTTGAGTCCGGTATTCTTTTTGAACATGGAACTGTGCTGGCTCCAGAGTGAAAAATTGCGCTCATGTTAACACGAAATAACCCGGCGGGCATCGACGGTGACTGAGTGCTCACCGAGCGGTTAACAATGGGGCCAAGCAAGGCGCAAATCAGTTATGTGACGGTTTTGACCGGGGTTATGGCATCATCGGCTGGATTCAGCGGTTAAATTATCCCAGCTGCCCGAGGATCCTGTGCTTGAATTGACAACCGGCGTCTTCCACTAGTTTGCGACAGGCGTCGATATCCACCCCTTCCAGGCCATCGAGTGCCGATACCTGCACCTGCTTGATGTAACGGGGCGCTTCGCGGATAAAGGCGTTGACCGCATCCCAGGAACCCGCCAGCCGTGGGCGACAGTGTTTAATATAGCCTGTCTCTGTGTCGGCATTGAGTGAGATCGACAGGGCATCGACGCACTCGGCCAGCTCAGGCAATATGTTGCGCCTGTGAAACAGGTTACCGAGGCCATCGGTATTGACTCTAACCTTACCACCGCGGTGTTTTATTTCGCGGGCCACTTCCAGCAAGGTGTCGAGATTGAGTGTCGGTTCACCGTAGCCGCAGAACACATATTCATCGAAACGGGTTACCTCGCCGAGTAGCGGAATGATATCGCTGCCGCGGGGGCGGACCTTGAGATCCAGCTGATACTCATGAATACTCTTGCTGCCGTTGTGCTTGGGGCAGAAGCGACATCTCAAGGTGCAGCGGCCGGTAATATTCAGATAGCGGCTGTTGCGTATGTCATAGACGAGTGTGGGTTGGCTTTGGGCTGTGCTGCTCATAACGACTCAATAGGGCATGCAGGATATATCTTTGAGTCTAACCAAGAATCCTTGTTGAAAATGCTAGCAGGATCAGAAAACCCCTACTTGGGGCCTGTATTGGTCGGCTTGATATGAATTTGTTGCCTGATAAGGGAAGGGAGCCTTTGGGCTCCCTTAAATAACTTACTCAGTGTTGCGATTCATTTAACTGGGCCTCAGCCTCTTTAGGACGCCACCACCAGTGGTACAGGGCCCGGCTCTTGTGGGTCAGATCATCGAGAATGATATAGAGCATGGGTACCAGGATTAGGGTCACCAAGGTGGAGAACAGAATACCGAACGCCAGAGAGGTGGCCATGGGGATCACTATCTGTGCCTGCAGGCTGCGCTCCATTATGATGGGCACCAGGCCGACGAAAGTGGTCAGCGAGGTGAGGATAATAGCCCGGAAACGATAACACCCCGAATCTATGGCCGCCTTGACCACTGACTGACCCTGCTCACGGGCGCGGTTGACGAAGTCTACCAAAATCAATGAATCATTCACTACCACCCCTGCCAGAGCAACTATGCCGCAGAGACTGAGAATGCTCATGGACAGCCCCAGAATAAAGTGGCCAAAAAGTGCGCCTATCATACCGAAGGGGATCACCGACATGATGATCAGCGGCTGGCTGTAGGACTTGAGCGGAATGGCCATCAAGGCATAGATGGTAAATATCGCGAAGAAGAAGCCTTGCAGCAAGCCGACCATAGCCGCCTGTTCATCCTGGCTGGCACCGTCGAGGCTGGCGGAAATATGGGAATATTTACGCTCGAGCTCAGGCATAAACTTCTCCTGGATCTCCTGCACCACCTTGGAGGGCTCCACTTTATCCTTGTTGGCGTTGGCGGTTACGGTAATCGCCCTGCGACCATCCACCCGGGTTATGGAAGAGTAAGATTCCCCCAGTTCGAGTTCGGCCACGGTAGAGAAGGGCACCGCCATGCCATTTGGCGTGCGGATCATCATGTTCTCCAGATGGCCTATGGTGCGGCGCTGTTCCAGCGGATAACGCACCATCACCTTGACCTCTTCCTTGTTGCGTAAAATTCGTTGCGCCTCATAACCATAGAAGCCATAACGCACCTGGCGTGCCAGATCCGATAACGTCAGCCCAAGCGCCTCGGCCTCGGGACGAATTTTGAGGCGAATTTCATGGCTGCCGGAGGAGAAATTATCGGCAATATCATAAACGCCTTCATAACTGGCAAGCTTCTGCTTTAGTTCTTTGGCGGCTGCTGACAATTGTTCCAGATCGGTGGAGGTAAAGCGAAAAGAGATATCGCCGCCGGCATCATTGGTGCTGGCATTGATATTGAGTTTCTTCACCGCCACCAAGTCCGGCAGCTGTTTGCGCCAGGCCTCGGCTATAGTCACGCCGTCCACTTCCCTGTCTTCACCCTTGGTCAGCTCGGCAAAGATAAATGCCGAGGTGCGGCTGCTCATATTGATAAAGCTGTGCTTCACCACAGGGTAGCCGATTTCGGATTCCATCTGCTGGTTCATGGTATAGAGGGCATTTTCAATTTTCTGCACCACATCCAGGGTGTTGAGCTCTGAACTGCCTTCATCCATTTCCAGATTGACCTGGATAAAGTCGGATGGAATATCCGGGAAGAACACCCAGCGCACCTTGCCACTGGTGACCATGGCGACCGACAGAATAAGCACGCCGATAAAGCCCGCCACCAGGGTATATCTGTGGGGGATCATCCGCTCCATAAAGTTGCGGTAACTGTGGTGGATAAAATGCTGCACTTTTTCGTTGAAGGCGCGCTTGAAGCGGCCAAATGGCCCAGGGTTGGGATTGGGTTTGCTGGGCTTCATGTGCGCCAGGTGCGCCGGCAGAATGAACTTGGACTCTACCAGTGAAAAGGCCAGGCAGAGGATCACTATCATGCCGATGGATTTCCAGATGATCCCCATGGGACCGGGCACCATCAACATGGGGATAAAAGCGGCGATAGTGGTCAACACTCCGAAAGTGGCGGGCATGGCGACCTTCTTGGCGCCGCGGATCACATTGGTGATCGAGTGGCCGTGACGCTCGACCTCGGTATGGGCACTCTCGCCTATGACTATCGCATCATCCACCACTATCCCCAGCACCAAAATAAAGGCGAACAGGGTCAACATGTTGATAGACAAGCCAAAAGGTTCCATCGGCATCAGCGCCATGGCGCCGAGGAAGCACACAGGCAGCCCCAGCATAACCCAGAAGGCCAGTTTCAGATCCAGGAACAGTGCCAGGATAATGAACACCAACAAGGCACCCATAAACATGTTGGACAGCATCATGTTGAGGCGGCCCTTGAGATAGTGGGTTAGGTCACCCCAGTAGTCCAGTTTGGCACCACTGGGCAGAGTGGCCTGACGCTCGGCAATAAAACCTTTGACCTGATCGGCAATCGTCAAGGCGTTTTGATCGTCTATGCTGGTGATCTCTATGATGGCCGCTGGCATGCCGTCGAAGCGGGTGTACTCGAGCCGCTCCTCAAAGTCATCCTTGATCTCGGCCACCATGGGCAGCATTACCCGGCTACCATCGGCGCGGGTACTGACCACTATGTTGGCAAAGTCATCTCCCGTGTAGGCCTGGCCCTTGGTACGCAAAAGTATGTCACCGTCCTGAGCCCGAATTGAGCCACCGGGCAGATCTATCGAAGTGTTCTGCACTGCCTGCGCCACCTGAGTGAAGGTGAGGCCGTACTCTCTGAGCTTATCTTCCGAGACTTCGATACCGATTTCATAGTCGCGTACCCCGGTCACTTCGGCGCGGGTCACCGCTGGCAGGTTGGTGATCTCATCACGGATCTCCTTGGCCAGCTCTTTCATATCGTGCAGTGTCATGTCGCCATAGACAGACACCCAAATGACGTTGTTTTCTGGCTTGATCCTGAAAATATCCGGTTTTTCGATATTGGCCGGGAAGGTGGCGATGGCATCGACTCTGAGTTTGGCCTCATCCAGTACTTCTTTGGCATCATAGCCGTCTTCCACCTCTATGGTGACAGAGCCCACGCCTTCACTGGCAACCGAGGTGACTTTCTTGATGCCGCTGATGTCCTGAATCGCCTCTTCAATCTTGATGGTGATCCCTTCTTCAATCTCCTGCGGCGCCGCGCCGGGGTAGGCGACCGAGATCCGCAAATAGTTGAGTTCGAAGCTGGGAAACACCTCTTTATTGATCAGAAAGGCACTGAATATCCCGCCAATCAGCAAAACCCACATCAAGAGGTTGGCGGCGACATTGTTGCGGGTAAACCAGGCAATGATCCCTTTTTCTTGCTCCATCAGAGTTCACCCGCCGCAGCCAGGTGCTGCTCCTGAGTGTCACTATCTTCACTGTGGGAAGCGTCTTTGTCCTTGTCATTGGCGACACGAACCAATTGACCATTGGTCATATTGTTAAGGTTGGTCTTGGAAACCCGTTCGCCGTCTTTGAGGCTGTCCTTGATGTAGACATACTCAAGATCGGTACGCACCACGTTGACCTGACGCATCTCTATCTTGTTGTCCTTGTCTATTACGGCTACATGTTGATTACGCACCATATACCTTGGCAGTTTCACCAGACCATCCACTGTGCGGCCCTTGATCACGGCGTTGACAAAACTGCCGAATTTCAGTGGCAACTGGCCGCTCTGTTTCTGCTTTCGCAGATAAGGGTCCTGCACTTCGGCCACAAGATAGACCATGCGGTTGTCCGGATCTATCACCCCTTCACTGCGTACTACCTTACCGGTCCAGGTCACGGTTTTTCCCGCTAAGGCGGCGCTCAGGGTCACCTGAGTATCAGGGTTATCTACTGATTCCAGATAGGCCAGATCTTTGTTGGTCAGTGGCAGGCGTACTTCGGCCACAGCCGTGTCGTAAAGTTCTCCCAGGTTACTGCCTATGGAAACGTACTGCCCCAAATCGACACTGCGGGCACGCACTATGGCATCGAAAGGGGCTCGGATAACGGTGCGTTCCAAGTTGCGTTTGGCTCTGGCAAGTGCCGCTTCGGCATACTTGACGTTGGCTTGCTCTTTCTTCAACTGAGGAACCCGCAAGCCAAGCTCGGGTGGCATGCCATTGTCATAACCGCTGAATTCTATCTTGGCGACTTCGCCGCGGGCAATTTCTTCATCCAGTGCTGCCTTGGCCTGGGCCAGAGTCGCCTGGGCTTGCATCAGGTCGGCCTCATAATCAGAGGGTTCTATCGTTGCCAGTTCATCGCCCTGGTGCACCACACCACCGGCCACAAAGGCCGGGGCTATGCTGAGGATGCGGCCCTGAACTTCGCTGACCAGCTGGGTCTTATTCTTGGGGGTCACAGTGCCGTAGGAGGGCAGGTTGAGTGACATTGTCTGCTGTTCGACCTGAGTCACATCGACCACAGGCAGCGGGATCTCTTCCGCTTTTTGTTCCGGCTCCTGCTTGGTCATCATCAGGAGTTCGGCGCCAATTATGGCGACCGCTATGATGAGCAGTGGTGCTATTCTTCGGAAAAATGTCTTCATAATCTTCTGCATATCCATGCTTGCGGCTTGATCTGAGCCTAAATTACCAGACAAGCAACGGCCAATAAATGTGTTTTTGTAAATAAAATGTGTCAAAAGCTGTTGGTGGCGAGAAGGCTGTGAGGCAGGTAACAAAAAAGGACCCTAGGGTCCTTTTTGGCGATAGCTTAAGCCGAAGCTTATGGTGTTCTTGCAAAAGACTTAGTCCATTTGCCGCGAACCATGCCTTGTACTCAGGTCTGTAAGTCTAAGCAGAGAACCCATGGGGCTTGTTCGCCCCTTGCTTATTTCTTCTTCTTTTTCTTGCCGTTCTTGGTGCTGGTATCCTTGGTTTTGACCTTTTTCTTGGTCGGCACCTTGGCTTCTTTGTGCTTGGGACGCAGCTCTTCGATGATCCGCCGTTTCAGCTTCTGCTCAATATAGCGCTCAATCTTGTTGAGGATCCGCATATCATGGGCTTCCACCAGAGAGATGGCTGTACCCTTGGCGCCGGCGCGGCCGGTACGGCCAATCCTGTGCACATAGGCGTCGGCAGAGCGGGGCATATCATAGTTGATCACATGGGTAATGCCTTCGATATCTATGCCGCGGGCAGCGACGTCAGTAGCCAGCAGTACCTTGACTTCCCCCTTGGTGAAACGCCCCAGCGCCTGGAAACGCTTTTTCTGCTCCATATCGCCGCGCATAAAGGCGGCGGGGATCCCGGCTTGCAGCAACAAACCTTCCAGGCTGCTGACCACTTCGCGGGTCTTGCAAAAGACGATGGCGCGCTTGGTTTCTTCCTGATTGAGCAGGTGGCACAAGAGAGCAAACTTGTGCTCTTTGTTGTCGGCCAGGTGGATCCATTGATGGATTTTGGCCTTTTCGCTGCGTGGCGGTTCGGCTTCCACCAATACAGGATCATTGAGCAGCTCGCCGGCAAAACGGCGCACGCCGCTGCCTTCCAGTGTGGCGGAGAACAGCATATTCTGCTTACGCCCCTGCGCTTCTATGGCTAGGGTCTGCACCACCTGAGAGAAGCCCATATCCAGCATGCGGTCGGCTTCATCTATGATAAGCAGTTCCACTTCGGTGGCTTCAAACTTACGCTTCTCCAAGTATTCGAGCAGACGGCCCGGAGTCGCTACCAGAATATCCAGATTACCGGCCAGGGCTTCTTCCTGCGGGGCGTATGGAACGCCGCCTGTGATGATGCCAATCTCCAGCCCAAGTCCGGTTGCCAGATGGCAGGCGTATCTGTGTACCTGACTGGCCAGCTCGCGGGTCGGAGTCAGCACCAGTACTCTGGCCTGGCCAGGACGACGGCGAGGGAAGTCAATCAGGTGTTGCAGTGCCGGCAGCAGGAAACTGGCGGTCTTACCTGTGCCGGTTGGGGCGTGGGCAAGAATATCCCGCTGCTCCAGCGCCAAAGGCAGAGCCAATTGTTGAATACTGGTCGGTGTCTTGTGGCCCATGGCTTTTAGCGAATCCAAAAGCCTATGGTCCAGATCAAAATCTTCAAATAGCATGGGAAGCATCTCAAACAATAATGCGCGGGAGTATACCTTGTCTGGGTTGCCGTGCACAGCTTGTGGTCTGGGAACTTGCGAATAAGTCCCTTTGCTGCAAGCAATGGTTTAGAGTTTCAGGTAAAAATCCCGAGTCAGTTGTACCATGGCCTCTGAATAACGGCCATCGGCTTCTCTGATATAGAGAGCTGAGTGGGCTTCCTGCGCGGCAACTGCTTCCCCTTTCTTGACATGCTCAAGCAGTAACAGCTGTCGGTTACAGGGCTTTTGAGGCGTGCTGCTGACACTGACCCGTGCGGCCAGTCGCAAACCTTGCTCAATTGCGGCGCGTTTAAATCTGTCCAAGCTCTGGATTGGCAGAATAAGACTCGCCTGTCCCTGTGGTTTTAACAACTGCTTTATCGCCAGACACAGCTCGTCAAAGCTCAGATGCTCCGTATGTCTCGCTGTGGCTCGTTTGGGGTCATCCGAGCGCGGGCCGGTTTCGAAATAGGGCGGGTTACAGAGAATATGGTCGAACAGCGTTGAGTCAGCCAAGGTATGCTCATGGCAATAGGCCTGAATTGAGCCTTGATACAGAGCGAGTCTGCTCGACCAGGGTGAAGCTTTGAAGTTGGTATTGCTGGCATGGGCTGCGCTGCAGTCGAGCTCAACCGCCAGTATTTCGGCCTCACTGCGCTGCGCCGCCATTAGACTCAGCAAGCCGCTGCCAGCCCCTATATCCAGTACTCGTTTGGCCCCGGTTAAGGGCGCCCAGGCGCCCAAGAGCACCCCATCAGTACTGACCGGCATACCGCAGCCGTGATCTTCGATATGAAATGCCTTGAAACTGAATGCCATTAACTGCCCAACCTCCCAAGCAAAATGCTTGGCGCTGATTTTATCCCGAAAGAGTCGTGATTCGCCAAGGCTTTGCCATAGCTTTGTTTCGCTGGAGTTCATACTTTGGCAGGGGATGCTGCTCACTTTAGGTTAGTGATGTCGGGCGAGTGTGAAAGGTCGTACCAGCAGGGAGGTTGGGCCGCCAGTAAATGTTTGCAAAATGCTATGTCTGTTGCCTCGTTTGGGGCAGGGTGTGACCTTGAACAACTTTTTTTCATCCTGAGATTTGCATCTGTTGTGTTTTTGGTCGGCTATCGGGGCGTGTTATTGCGTACTTTGGTTAGGTCTGGTATTAGTGTTTCCCCTTAATTCGCGGCATTCTGCGAATTAGATCAAGGTAAAACAGTTTTAGGATAAGCAAAGCAGCGAAAACCCCTGCCAATTGTTCATAAACTCGCCAAGAATGGGCCGAATTTACCACGGATGCCTGTAATAAAGGCTTTACACTCGAATAGGGCGAGCGCGGCGGCTGTTATTTCAGCTATAGCTAAAAATGTCGCAATCACTTAAGTTTATTAAAAAAACATAACAAGATGGGGCATACAGTGCACAAGACTCAATTGACACTTGGTGACACCCTGGGCCTGGGATTCATGACCTTTGCGTTTTTCCTCGGGGCGGGCAACCTGATTTTTCCTCCTTTTGCCGGACAACTGGCAGGCGATAATATGCCACTGGCCATGATTGGCTTTTTGATTACCGCAGTGGGGTTACCGCTGGCCGGTTTGATTGCTGTGGCCAAGGCGCAGGGCAAGGTGATGAAGCTGTTACCAGCTTTTGCCGCGACAGCTCTGGCGGTGGCAATTTATATCATTATTGGCCCAGCCTTCGCGGCGCCTCGTACTGGCCTGGTGGCCTATGAGATTGGTGCGCTGCCTTTTATTCAAGACCCTGCATCGGTAGTCAATATTTTGGGGCTGGAACTGAATAAGCCACAGCTATTCTATACTCTGGGATTTTTTGTGGTGACCATGCTGCTGGCACTGTTTCCCGGCAAACTGATGGATAGTATAGGTAAGGTGTTGACACCTGTGCTGATTCTGCTGTTGGTGGGTTTGGCTGTCTCGGTGATCTTGCTGCCCGGCAGTGAAGTACCGGCAGCCAGCGGCGACTATATCAAGCACCCGCTGACCAAAGGCATTATCGAAGGCTACAACACCATGGACACTCTGGCGTCTTTGATGTTCGGTATGCTGATCATCGATATTTTGCGTAACAAAGGGGTGTCTGAGCCAGGCTTGCAGACTCGCTATCTGGTACGCGCCGCCTTGGTAGCCGCTGCCGGTCTGGCATTTGTGTATGTGTCGCTGTTCTTTCTCGGGGCAACCGCCGGCGATATGGCCAAGGGCGCCGAAAGTGGTGGCCAGATCCTCACCAACTATGTAACTCATGAGTTCGGTGATATGGGTATTATCCTGCTGTCCACTGTGGTTACTTTGGCCTGTTTGACCACGGCTGTGGGGTTGGTGAGTGCCTGCTCCGACTTTTTCCAAGAGTTGATCCCGGGCGCCACTTATCGTTTTCTGGTGGTGCTGTTCAGCGTCATCTGTGCCGTGGTGGCCAACGTAGGCCTGACTCAACTGCTGGCTATCAGTATTCCTGTGCTGATGACCATCTACCCTGTGGCGATAGCTTTGGTGTTGGTGACCTTCCTGACACCGTATTTCCGCAATCCGAAGTTTGCCCACAGACTGGCACTGTCGGTGGCCCTGTTCTTCGGTATTTTTGATGCCCTAAAGGTGACTGTGGCTTCACTCAAGCCGCTGACTGAAGTTGCCGAACCCAATGGTTTGCTGTTGGCCTTTGTGTCCGGGGTGGAAAGCCTGGCTCCTGTGATGTCTACTTTGCCGCTTTACGAAGAGGGCATGGCTTGGCTACCGCCAACCCTGACAGTGATGATTATCTGTCTGTTTGTTAGCCCCAAAGCGGCGCAAACGGCCTGAGGAAGGTATTTTCTCACAGTTTGCATCTATGCTCTGCATTGGCTTATCGGCCTGATGTAACATAGTTTGCAGCAAATGACTTAAGTCCTTTCCTGAGTGACTGGAGTCCATTTCGAGACGGCGTTATCCTTGATGACGCCGTTTTTTATTGGAGTATTGTTTGTGGCCGCGACTTCTTCATCCGCTTATGTCCAGGATCCCTTGATTGAAGGTTTTCTCGATGACATCTGGTCCAGTAAGGGCCTGAGCGACAACACCCTGGCGGCCTATCGCAATGACCTGCGCCATTTTGATCAGTACCTGCAGGGAAGAGGGCTGACGCTCAGCGCTGCCGGGCGTGAAGTGGTGCAGGATTATCTCGGTTTTCGATTCGATAAAGGGGGAGCCGAGAGTAGCAGCGCCAGGTTAAAGAGTAGCTTGCGACGCTTTTACGGCTTTTTGCTGCGTCGGCAACTGATAACGGAAGATCCCATGGCGCGTATCGCCTCCACCAAGCTCAAGCGCAAACTGCCCGGCAGTCTCAGCGAGGCCGAGGTGGATGCCCTGCTGGCAGAGCCCATACGGGAAGATCCGGTCGAAGCCAGAGATAAGGCGATGCTGGAGCTGTTATACGCCACCGGGCTCAGGGTCAGTGAATTGGTGGGATTGACGCTGGAGCAGATGAGTCTGCGTCAGGGGCTGGTACGGATCACGGGTAAAGGAGGCAAGGAGCGCTTGGTGCCCATGGGCGAGGTGGCCGTCAGCGAAATCGAGTCTTTCCTCAAGCTGGCGCGCGCCGAGCTGCTCGGCGGTAAACAGAGTGATGTGGTGTTTCCCTCCAAACGCGCCCAGATGATGACCCGCCAGACTTTCTGGCACAGGATCAAGCTCTATGCATTGCGAGCCGGTATCAGCACAGAGCTGTCGCCCCATACCCTGAGACACGCCTTTGCCACCCATTTGCTCAACCATGGCGCCGACTTGCGGGTAGTGCAGTTGCTGCTGGGGCACAGCTCCTTGTCCACCACCCAAATCTATACCCATGTGGCCAATGCCAGGTTGCAGTCGCTGCATCAACAGCATCATCCAAGAGGTTGAACAGGTTCCCCCCTATCAGCAAGCTATTCACTCACTTGGCTTTAACGCTAATGCCTGGGAAGGCTTTGATGGGAGCAAGCTCTTGTATAAGATGGTATTAGTTGCTTTAACTGACAACAGCCTGTAACTTTTCAGCCTCTGGCCCGGTCTGATGAAAGACGATAAAACCCAATCAGGCCCAAATAAGATAGGATTTCCAATGAAGTTAACCCGTGCATTTTCCCTGTGTCTGGCGCTGGCGGTTACACCTTTTGTCGGTGTCGCCTCAGCGGCTTCCGAGCCGGATGATCAACTGAAGCAAAAGCTCAGTGACACCTTGGGTATTGAAGTGATCTCTATGGCAGATTCACCCATTCCAGGTTTGTATCAGGCAATCACCAACCGTGGCGTACTCTATATCAGCAAAGATGGTTCCAAGCTGCTGCATGGCAATGTTTATGATATGAATCAAGGGATGAAAAACCTCACCGAGGCGGCGCTTGCTGGCCCAAGGCTCGAGATGCTTAAGCCATTTGAAGATAAGATGCTGGTTTACAAGGCCAAGAACGAAAAACATGTGGTGACTGTCTTTACCGATATCACCTGTGGTTATTGCCGTAAGCTGCATAACCAGATGCAGGAATACAATGATTTGGGGATAACAGTGCGCTATCTGGCTTATCCCCGCCAGGGCGTACCTTCACCCAACGCCCAGGAGATGGAAGCGGTTTGGTGTGCCAAGGATCCTCACAAGGCCATGGATGATGCCAAGGCTGGCAAGAGTATCAAAATGGCTAAGTGCGATGCCAATATTCCTGGGCAGTATCAACTGGGGATGAGTTTCGGCATCAATGGTACTCCGGCGGTTATCCTCGAAGATGGCAGCCTGATCCCGGGTTATCAGCCACCGAAAGAGTTGTTGTATAATCTTGAGCGTGCTCAGCAGTAATCGAAAAATCCCATTCAAAAAGGCGAGCAACCCACTCGCCTTTTTGTTATCTTGCCCGGCAAAGCCATTTTCAAGAATAGCCCACAGTGATCCACAAAATCGTCCGTCGTCCCAGGGTGGACGACAGCCATTTACCCGCTAATCTGCATCCGCTGTTAAAACAGATTTACGCCTGTCGCGGCGTTCAGGCTCCCGAGTGCGAGTTGGTGCTCAAACGTCTGCTCAGGCCGGATACCATGCTGGGCTTGCAGCAAGGGGCCGAGCTGGTGGCCGATGCCATCGCGGCCAATCGCCGTATTCTGATCATGGGTGATTTCGATGCCGATGGCGCCACCTCCACCAGTGTGTGTCTGTTGGCGCTCAGAATGATGGGAATGGAAAACTGTGATTATCTGATCCCCAATCGTTTCGATTATGGCTATGGCCTCAGCCCTGAAATAGTGGCAGTGGCGCACGGCAAGGGCGCGGAGCTACTGATCACTGTCGATAACGGTATCTCCTCCATCGAAGGCGTCAGGGCTGCCAAGGCGCTGGGGATGACGGTTGTCATCACAGATCACCATTTGCCGGGCAATGAATTACCCGAGGCCGATGCCATCATTAACCCCAACCAACCCGGTTGCAGCTTCGCTTCCAAGTCGATTGCCGGGGTCGGGGTGGCTTTCTATCTGATGTTGGCACTGCGGGCCGAGCTGAGAAAACGTCACTGGTTTGTTAATCATGCCTTGGCCGAGCCCAACTTGAGCGTATTGCTGGACTTGGTGGCCCTGGGCACAGTGGCCGATGTAGTGTCGCTCGATGCCAACAACCGTATTTTGGTGGATGCCGGTATCAAACGGGTGCGAAACGGCGCCTGTCGTCCGGGGATCACCGCCTTGCTGGAGGTGGCCCGCCGCAATCCGGCGCGTTTGGTGGCCGCCGATTTCGGCTTTGCGGTTGGCCCCAGACTCAACGCCGCCGGAAGGCTGGATGAGATGGCACTCGGGGTCGAAACCCTCTTGTGTGATGACATGCTCAAGGCAAGAAGGATGGCGGCCGAGCTCGATGGCCTCAATGCCGAGCGCCGCGAGCTGGAAACCGGCATGCAGCAAGAAGCGATGAAGAGCCTGGAGGCGCTGCAGCTCAAAGAGAGTGAACAGCCCTGGGGCATAGCCCTGTATCAGCCGGACTGGCATCAGGGGGTGATAGGTATTCTGGCTTCCCGGATTAAAGACAGGTTTCACCGCCCGGTAATCGCCTTTGCCGAAGCCAGCGACACTGAAATCAAGGGCTCAGCCCGCTCCATCAAGGGGCTGCATATGCGCGATCTGCTGGAGCTTATCAATGCCCGTCATCCCGGAATGATCCTCAAGTTCGGTGGTCATGCCATGGCCGCCGGGCTGTCTTTGCGTAAGGATGCCTTCGAGCAGTTTGCCGAGGCCTTTGACACCTGTGTCCGTGAGCTGCTGACCCTGGAAGATCTCAATGGCGAGCTATTTTCCGACGGTGAATTGCCGCTTGAATGCTTTACCCTGGATACGGCGCAACTGCTCAGAGATGCCGGTCCCTGGGGCCAGGCCTTCCCCGAGCCGCTATTTGATGGCCATTTCAGAATTCTGCAGCAGAGACTGGTGGCAGAGAAACACCTTAAACTGGTGCTGGAGACTGAGTGCGGCCGGATCATGGCCGATGCCATCGCCTTCAATGTGGATCTCAAGACCTGGCCCGATGCCAGCATCAATCATGTGCGCCTGCTGTATAAGCTGGATGTGAACGAGTTTCGCGGCAACAGTAACCTGCAGTTGCTGGTTGAGCAGCTGGAGCCCCTGTAAAACAAGCAGTAAAACAATCAGTAAAACAGGCAGTAAAACAGGCAGTAAAACCAAGTGCAAACCGGGGTCTATTTAAGATAGAGACAGGCTGAGTAACGGCTCATATGTCGCAGGAGAGCAAGATGAATAATCTGTTTGCCAACATACCCAAGCAGCTCGATGCCGAGCAGTTTGACGCGCTTTTGGCTACGCCGGATCTTAAAATTGAGCGCATTCTGTCCCACGGTCAGGTAACGCCCGAAGGGCAATGGTACGATCAAGCGCAGCATGAATGGGTATTGCTGCTGCAGGGCGCCGCCCGGCTGCAATATCAAGATGGTTCAGAAGTGAGCCTGAACCCGGGGGACTGGCTCAATATCCCCGCTCATGTACGCCACAGAGTCAGCTGGACCGCCGAGGATCAAACCAGCGTCTGGTTGGCCATTTTTTACTCCTGAACCGACGGTTCTTGCTCTGTTCTTGCTCTGCAATCCGCTCAATTTTCCACAAAAAAGCCGCCAGCAGGCGGCTTTTGGCATTCAAGCTTAGGGCTTACTTGATGGTTTTAACCCCTTCTGGGGTGCCCACCAGTAGCACATCGGCGCCACGGTTGGCGAATAGACCATTGGTCACTACGCCCACTATGGCATTGATCTGCACTTCCAGCTCTTTGGGATTCAGTATCTTCAGGTTATAGACATCCAGAATGACGTTGCCGTTATCTGTTACCACACCCTCACGATAGACAGGATCGCCACCCAGTTTCACCAGCTCACGGGCCACGTAGGAGCGGGCCATGGGGATCACTTCTACCGGCAGCGGGAAGTTGCCCAGCACATCGACTTGCTTGGTGTTATCGACGATACAGATAAACTTGTCGGCCACGGCCGCAACTATCTTTTCCCGGGTCAGCGCGGCGCCGCCACCCTTGATCATGTCCATGTGGCCGTTGATTTCATCGGCGCCATCGACATACACAGACAGCTTATCTACTGAATTGAGATCAAACACAGGGATCCCCAACTGTTTGAGCTTGGCGGTGGAGGCTTCAGAGCTGGAAACCGCGCCTTCAATATCGGCCTTTATCGTGGCCAGAGCATAGATAAAGTGGTTGACGGTAGAGCCGGTGCCCACGCCAACTATGCTGTCTTTCTCGACATATTCCAGCGCCGCCCAACCGGCCGCCTTCTTCATTTCATCTTGGGTCATAATGCCATCCTGTTGATTCTGACAAATTCACTTGAACTTGCCCTAGTATACTCCGAGTTGTAGTGAAAAGTGCCGCTCAATCTAGTCCTGAAGAATAGTTCTTGAAGAACAACATAGGTTAAGCATTTTTTACTGCGCCCGCCTGCGCCCATGCGCTACCATAGCCGGTGGGGGAACGGCCAGGCTGATGTGGCAGTACTGCGCTGAAAAAGTGCACTGGTGCCGCTTGAATATGTCGCATACCGAACCTATTTAGAGCGCAAAACTGACCTGGTTTAAGGAGATTTAAATGGCTGGAGCGAGTCTACTGACTCTTTTGGATGATATTGCCACCATCCTGGATGATGTGGCGGTAATGAGTAAGGTTGCTGCCAAGAAAACTGCCGGGGTGTTGGGAGATGATTTGGCGCTCAATGCGCAGCAGGTAACAGGGATCAGCGCCGATCGGGAGCTGCCTGTGGTATGGGCCGTTGCCAAGGGCTCTTTTCGCAACAAGCTTATTCTGGTGCCGGCAGCCCTGCTGATCAGCGCCTTTATACCCTGGGCCGTTACACCGCTATTGATGTTCGGTGGTTTGTTTCTCTGTTTTGAAGGCTTTGAAAAACTCTGGCACAAGGCCAGCCATAGCAAGGCTTCTGCCGAAGCAGACGATGAAGCCGTCATCGAAGCTGCCATGAAAGAGGTCGAGGATATTCGCGCCTGGGAGGCACAGAAAGTCAAAGGGGCGATACGTACCGACTTTGTGTTATCGGCGGAAATCATCGCCATCACCTTAGGGATTGTGGCGGAAAAAGCCTTTATGACCCAGTTGGCCACTCTGTCTATCATTGCCGTGGTCATGACTATCGGGGTCTATGGCTTGGTGGCCGGTATCGTTAAGCTGGATGACGCCGGGCTGTATCTTTCAAGGCGCAGAGGCGAGGGTTTTTGGGCTCACAACCTCAGGCGTATTGGGCTTATGCTGGTCAGCGCCGCGCCCAAGCTGATGAAGCTGCTCACCATAGTGGGTACCGCCGCCATGTTTATGGTGGGGGGCGGTATTCTCACTCATGGCCTGCATTGGGTCAGTGAGCAGATAACCCATGTTGCCAACTGGGTAGGCTCTCTGGCTGTGGTCGGCCCTGTGCTGGCAGCGCTGACACCTACCTTGCTCAACGCCCTGTTCGGCATTTTGGCCGGTGCTATCGCCGTGGCCTTGATGAGTCTGCTGGCGCGTTTGAGAGGCAAGGGCGAAAGCCACTAAACAAGCCAAACTATAGATTCCGGAATTGTAATAAAAAACGCGGCTCAAGAGCCGCGTTTTTTGTGTTTGGTGCGGCTCAGTTAATCACGCCACAGGCCATGCGGGCGCCACCGCCGCCCAGTGGTGACGGGTGATCTGAATGGTTATCGCCTCCCATGTGGATCATCAGCGCTTTGCCCTTGACGTCGGCCAGTTTCAACCTTGGTGCCAACACAGGTGTGGAAGCCATGCCATCAGCATCGACATAGAGCGGTGGCAGATCACCCTTGTGATTGTCATCTGTCCAGGGGTAACCATGCTTGCCGCTGCCATCAGGGTCGAAGTGACCTCCGGCCGCGCCGCCCAATACCGTCTTGCCGTCTTTGCTGCTGGTGTCACAACTGCCATTTTGATGCACATGGAAGCCGTGAACGCCGGGCGTGAGTTGCTTGAGGTTGGGGGTTAACACCAGGCCGTAGGCAGAATCGCTGAGACTGATGCTGCCTATGGGGCTTGGGCCATCTGCCGACAGTAATGAGATGCTGACCTCTTCGGCGGCCAGTTGTGATGCGGCAAACACCAGTGACAAACAACCCGGGATCAGGATGGACTTTTTCATCGCTTGTTCTCTCCTTTGAGTGGAATTCCAAAAACGACAAGGCCGACTCGGCGGCATGATAATGAGCTGCCTATATGGCTTTCAGCATAGAAGCCGCCAGGGCAGAGTGCCAGCCGGCCTAATGTCTGGTGTTAACCTGCCCTGAGATTCAAGCCAACGCCTTAGGAGGATTCGCCAATTCACCAAGCTATTTCAGCAGCAATAACCGCCTAGAACTAGGTCTCAGTGTTGCTCCAGCTTGGCCTGCCACAGGGCGCTTTGCTCCGTGGAAGTCAGTGAACGGCGGGCGCAGTAAAGGCTGATACCACAGCAAAGCGGCACTATCAGGAGATCCGAGGCATGAAAGCGCAGCAACAACCAGAGTGCCAGGCTATAAAGCAGTAGCGTAATCAGCGGAACCGGCAGCAAAAGCTGCCACTCGAAACACTTCCCCAGCCATCTGGACCCCAGGCCCACAGCCACCGCCGGCAGCATATACAGCCAAACCAGAGTGCTGTTGCTGCTGGCCATAAATAGAAACAGCCACACAGCAAGAATGGCGCCCAGCAAGGCGCCGAGCAGCGCCTTGGGTTGTGACTGTTGCCGGCGCATATTTTGATAGGTTTCCCGCTGCATCTGCTGCTTAACCTTGGCCCGCTGGGCACTGTCCGGTCTATCAAGGCTGCGATACTGACGTGCCATACTTGCTTACTCCGCGACTTCTCAGGCTGATGTTATACCACTTTTTCGGGTCAAGATTCAGCCGTCGGAGTGTTGAAGCTATGCAGCTTGCCCGGGGTAACGATAAAGGGCAGCGGGATATCCCAGGGGGCGAGGGGCAGGGAGTCCACCAACTGCAGGGTATGGGCAAAGCCGACGGCCAGTAATGGCACAGTTCGGGCGCTTTGCTGCGCCGCGGCCAGTGTTCTGTCGTAGAAGCCGCCGCCCATGCCCATGCGGTTGCCCTGGGCGTCGAAGGCCACCAATGGCGTGAGGATGAGATCCAGCTCAGCCAAAGGCACCAGAGTGCGAATATCCAGCCTGGGCTCGGGGATACCAAAGCGGTTGGCGTGCAGTTGACTGGAGAGTTGATAGCGCAGAAACAGTAAACGCCCCGGGGCAAAGGGATGAATGATCGGCAGACAGGTGGTTATTCCCCGTTGCCATAGCGCTTCGATAAGGGGAGCCGTGTCCAGCTCGCCGTCACAGCTAAAGTAGAGGGCGACTGTCTTGATTGCTCTGCCTTGGGCGCTCAGTTCATCGAGCAGCGTCAGAAACTGCTCACAACCCTTGAGGGCGGCAACATGCTGCTCGGCTTCGGGAATGGCCCTGCGGGCATGGCGAATGGCTTGCCTGAGCGTCTTGCAACGCGCATCACGGGTTTGGCTGCTTGAGTCTGTGTGAGTCATAAATGAGGATGCTCCCCAGAATGTCGATGCCGGTGTAGCCCTTGAACCGTAGGTTCAAGGCGGGTAAATGATTACATCCTAAGGCTTCTCGGTTCGCGCCGAGCATGCACAATGTCAGTAAAACATTCACCCTGAGATTAAAAATATCGGCACAGGGACATTACCAGCTGTCGCACACCCCAGGGAGCAAATTCTGGGTCGAACCTGTGAGGGTTCGTGCTATTTCAGTTTAATCCTCTCTTGCGCTTCGCTCAACCAATGCGTGCTCAAGAGTGGATTGCAGCAAACGGATTCTGTCATCCATTTGGCTCATATAATCTTGATTCTTCCGCTGCTCTTCATAGAGCTCATAGCCTATGTTGAGTGCGGCCATCAAAGCCATTTCCTCGCGGCTGATGGCGTTGGTGCGGGACTTTATCTTGCCCAGTTGCAGCTCCAATTTCTGCGCCACCGCTTGCAGAGCCTGTTCCTGACCCGGGGGACAGGCGATGGAGTAGGTGCGCCCCAACAGGGTGATATCTATGGCACTGTTACTCATCTTCCGCACGGGATCCTTTTCTTTGGCTCTGTGGCGGAATATATCTAGCTCAGCGTTAAAGTGCAAGACAAGCGCCGCTTTGTTGCGTTGGCTGCTGTTTCCCTGACCAGCTTGGTACAAATCCCGGCAGTAGATAAACGGCGAAGCCTGGATACATTGCCAAATGCACGACCTGGCTCGCAGCTTGGGTAAGATTCCAGTCTTGGTCGCCTCCCCTAACTCTGCTAGCATGACGGGGGTAAATTCAATACTTGGACAGCTTTATGGCAACCCCACCCTCATTACGTATCGAAAGCCTGCGCAGTGCGCTCGACAACGCCGACATAGGTCAGCATCCGGTTGAAGTGCATGGCGCCTTGGTGGGCCTGATTTGTGGCGGCGTGCCACAGCAGGAGCAGGCCTGGTATCAGCCACTGCTCGAGCTGATGAACGACGGCCAGCGCCTGCCCGACGAACTGACACAACTGATAACCGAACTTTTTGGCGATACCGTCAATCGACTGCAGGATCCAGACTTTGGCTTCACCCTGCTGCTGCCGGAAGAGGAAGAACCTCTGACAGTGCGGGTCGAGGCGCTCTCGCTCTGGACCCAGAGCTTCCTCACCGGCATCGCCATTATTCAACCGGGTTTGAATCAGGCATCGGAAGATGTTCGTGAAGTGATCAAAGATCTGGCGGAAATCGCCCAGGTAGAGTTCGATGTTGCCGATGATGATGAATCCGAAAGTGCATATCTAGAACTGCTGGAGTTTGTTCGCATGGCCGCCATTCTCTGCTATTCAGAGTTCGGCCCAGAGTTGCCGGATCTCGACGCCGAAACACAAGACAATAATACGCTGCATTGACAGGGCGCCCGTTCGCCCTGTCATTTCTGTGACGGCACCCATTGAGCGTGCCTGAGTAGAGGAAAGATGAACCCGCAAGTTGACGCCCAAGCTGTGAGTCAGGAATGCGCTGAGCTGGATATCGCCATTGTCGGCGGCGCCATGGCCGGTGCCACCCTGGCATTGGGGCTGGCCGACCTGGCCAGGAAACTCTCCCGTCCGCTGAAAATTGCCGTTATCGAGGCCTTCGATCCCGCCAGGCAACATCCAGGTTTCGATGCCCGCTCCATCGCCATAGCCAATGGCTCAGTGTTTGAACTCAAGCGCCTCGGCATCTGGCCTTTGCTTGAAGACCTGGGCACGGCGATAACCGATATTCATGTCTCGGATCGCGGCCATTTCGGCATGACAGAGCTCAATGCCGAGCAGTTTGCGCTGGACTCCCTCGGCCAGGTGGTGGAACTCGAGCGGGTCGGCCAGCGGCTGTTTGGCGCCATCGGCAAGAGTGATATCCAGCTTTATTGCCCGGCGCGTCTCGAGAAGCTGCAAACCTCGGCTGCGGGCCATAGTTTAACGCTCAGTAATGGTCAGCGGCTTTCCTGCCGCTTATTGCTGGCGGCAGATGGGGTTAACTCCTCGGTGCGTGCCCAGCAGCAACAGGCGTTGCAGCAGTTTGAGTTTGGTCAGAGCGCGGTTATCGCCAATGTTGCTACCGACAAGCCCCATAATGGCATGGCCTGGGAGCGCTTCACCGAGCACGGCCCGCTGGCTTTGCTGCCTATGGGCGACAGCGACGGCCAGGCCCGGCTCTCTCTGGTGTGGGCCTTGCCCCATGAAGAGGCCGAGCGGGTGCAAGCTTTGCCGCAGGCCGAGTTTTTGCAGCAGCTGCAACAGGCCTTCGGTTATCGGGCCGGGCGTTTTGTGGCCGTGGGGGAGCGTCACCGTTACCCACTGAGTCTCTCTTACATGCCAAGACCCATCTATCACCGCACGCTTTATTTGGGCAATGCCGCCCAGACTCTGCACCCGATAGCCGGGCAGGGCTTTAATCTGGGGCTCAGGGATCTGGTCACTGTACTGGAAACGCTGGAGCCGGTATTGGCCAAAGGCACTGACCCAGGCGCAGCCCAGGTGCTGCATGCCTATCATGCCGCCCGTGAGCAGGACAGACGCCAGACCATCAACAATATTGAGTTTCTGGTGCGCGGTTTTTCCAACAACTACTGGCCGCTGGTGGCCGGACGTAATTTGGGACTCAGGATCCTCTCCTGGTGTCCACCTCTCAAGACCCCGGTGGCCCACAGAGCCATGGGGTGGCACAGGCAATCGGCTGCTTGTTTCTTTTCCAGGAGTCAGTGACGATGAATTTCCAAAGCTATGATGTGGCCGTGGTGGGCGGCGGTATGGTGGGACTGGCAACGGCCTGCGGTTTGGAGCAGGCCGGGCTCAAGGTGGTGGTGATAGATGCCGCCGGTGCCGCGCCGGTCGAGGGCGCGCCGCGCCTGAGGGTCAGTGCCATCAATAAGGCCAGCCAGGCGCTGCTCGAACACTTGGGGGCCTGGGCCTATCTGGATAAGTCCCGCCTCGGGCCATACAGTAAGATGGATGTCTGGGAAAAAGACGGCATGGGGCGCATTCAGTTTGATGCCCAGAGCCAGTGTGAGACTTCCCTTGGCACCATAATCGAAAACGATGCCATTCACTATGCCCTGGCCCAACGGGCCGCAGAGCTGGAACAGCTGACACTGCTGGAACACACCCGGCTCGAACGTATCGCCTTTGGTGAGCGTGAAGCCTGGCTGACGCTGGATAACGGCGATAACCTCAGTGCCGCCCTGGTGGTGGCTGCCGATGGCGCCAACTCCTGGGTTCGTCAGCAGTGCCAGATCCCACTGACTTTTTGGGATTACGGCCATCACGCCATAGTCGCCAGCATTCGCACTCAGTTGCCCCATGGTGACTGTGCCCGTCAGGTGTTCAGTGCCGATGGCCCGCTGGCGTTTCTGCCGCTTTATGAGAGCGACCTCTGCTCCATCGTCTGGTCGGTGCCGCCGCAAAAGGCCGAAGCCTTGCAGGCGCTGGATGATGAGGCCTTCTCCCGGGCGCTGACCGCCGCCTTCGATGGCCGCCTGGGCCTGTGTCAGCTGGAGAGTGAACGCCGGAGTGTTCCGCTGCGGATGCGTTATGCGCGCCATTTCGCCCGCCATCGTTTGTTGTTGGCCGGCGATGCGGCGCACACCATACATCCGTTGGCGGGGCAGGGGGTTAACCTGGGATTCCTCGATGCCGGCGCCATAGTGGAAACCGTGGCGGCATTGCACGGTGAAGGCAAGGATATCGGCGCTTATGACGAGCTGCGCGCCCTTGAGCGCTGGCGCAAGGCCGAGGCGATGGAGATGATAGCCGCCATGGAGGGGTTCAAGCGGTTGTTTGCCGGCAGTAATCCTTTGAAGAAGGCGATTCGCGATCTCGGTCTCAACCTGGTGGACAATGTCGCTGGGCTGAAAACTGTGTTCATGCAACAGGCCATGGGACACAAATTCAAGCTGCCGCGTCTGTGCCGTCCTGAATAATCTTCATCCCCGGTTAGCCGTATGTGAAGGAAAACGCCCAAAAACAGTCGCCTTTGGGCGTTTTTTATACATACGCTGTGATTTACTGTAAAAAAATTACAGGCAAACCATGAGAAAAATTAATCCATAATAGTTCGGATTAGAAAAATCACTTGTATACAAATTTGTGACGCAGGGTATAATTTCGCTGCATTTTAACTCAGTGTTGCCCCTGGGTGACACTGTAAAGCCCCGACTAGAAGGGATAACAATGGCTAATAAAACTGTACTCTTTAACAAGCACTTGGAAGCCAATGCCAAGATGGTTGATTTTCATGGTTGGGAGATGCCACTCAACTATGGTTCGCAGATAGAAGAACATCACGCAGTGCGTCAGGACGCCGGTATGTTCGACGTCTCCCATATGACGGTTGTTGATGTCAGCGGCAGCGACGCCAAAGCCTTCCTGCGTAAACTGCTGGCCAACGATATCGCCAAACTCAAGGTTTCCGGCAAGGCGCTGTACAGCGGCATGCTGAACCATGAAGCCGGGGTGATTGACGATCTGATCACTTATTATCTCGATGACACCCATTACCGGGTTGTCGTCAACTCAGCCACCCGCGACAAAGATCTCGCCTGGATTGCCGAGCAGTCCAAGCCCTATGATGTCACAGTGACAGAGCGTCCTGAGCTGGCGATGATTGCCGTGCAGGGCCCTAACGCCAAGGCCAAAGCCGCCACTGTGTTCACTGCCGAGCAAAACGCGGCCGTTGAAGGCATGAAGCCTTTCTTCGGTGTGCAGGCGGGCAACCTGTTTGTGGCTACCACAGGTTACACAGGTGAAGAAGGTTACGAAATTACCGTGCCAGCCGAAGAAGCCGAAGCTCTGTGGCAAGCGCTGCTCGATGCCGGTGTTAAGCCATGTGGTCTGGGCGCCCGCGATACGCTGCGCCTGGAAGCCGGGATGAACCTCTACGGTCAGGACATGGACGAAACCATTAACCCATTGGCCGCCAATATGGGCTGGACCATTGCCTGGGAGCCGAGCGATCGTGACTTTATCGGTCGTGAAGCCCTGACCGCCATCAAAGCGGCCGGAGCCGACAAATTTATTGGCCTGGTGATGGAGCAAAAAGGCGTGCTGCGCCACGGCATGCCGGTATTCTTTACCGATGCCAACGGCCAAGAGCAGGAAGGCGTGATCACCAGCGGTACATTCTCACCGACATTGGGCTATTCTATTGCGATGGCCCGGGTACCGAACTCCATTGGGGATACGGCCGAAGTCGAAATGCGCAAGAAGCGCGTCGCTGTTAAAGTAGTGGCGCCAGGCTTTGTGCGTAACGGTAAACAAGCATTCTAAAACACGGGAAAGGAACAAGAATAATGAGCAATATTCCAAGCGAACTGAAGTACGCTTCTTCTCACGAATGGATCCGCAAGGAAGAAGACGGTAGCTACACAGTCGGTATCACTGAACATGCGCAGGAGCTGCTGGGTGATATGGTTTTCGTTGAATTGCCGGAAGTAGGCGACACTGTCAGCGCCTCTGAGGATTGCGCTGTGGCCGAGTCTGTTAAGGCCGCTTCAGATATCTATGCCCCTCTGTCCGGCGAAGTGATTGCCATCAACGAAGCGCTGGAAGACAGCCCTGAGCTGGTCAACAGCGATGCATTCGGTGACGGCTGGTTCTTCCGTATCATGCCTTCTGACCTGTCTGAGCTGGATAACCTGCTGGATGCCGAAGGATATCAGGCTGTCATCGACGAAGAATAAGCGTCGCTGAAAAACGAAGCCCTCCGGGGCTTCGTTTGTTTTACCACTAAATAAAGAGACTGGTACACCGCCTCCCTACGGCTGGATACCGGCGAACATGGAACAAGGTTAATCATGACCAAGCAAACCCTCACTCAGTTAGAGCAGCACGAACTCTTTATCCGTCGTCATATCGGCTCCGACGCCCTGCAGCAGCAAGAGATGCTGAACTATGTTGGCGCCGAGTCACTGGAAGATCTGACGGCGCAGATAGTACCGGAGTCGATTCGTCTGAACCGGGATCTGGCCGTGGGCGAAGCCTGTGGCGAAGCCGAAGGTCTGGCCTATATCAAGGGCCTGGCCAAGCAGAACAAGGTATTCAAGAGCTACATAGGCATGGGCTACTACGGCACTGAAGTGCCTAACGTCATTTTGCGCAATGTGCTGGAAAACCCGGGTTGGTACACGGCTTATACCCCATACCAGCCGGAAATCGCCCAGGGTCGTCTGGAAGCGGTACTGAATTTCCAGCAGATGTCGATGGACCTCTCCGGCCTGGATCTGGCCTCCGCCTCGCTGCTGGACGAAGCCACTGCCGCCGCCGAAGCCATGGCGCTGGCCAAACGGGTATCCAAGGCCAAGAAAGCCAATATCTTCTTCGTTGCCGATGACGTGTTCCCGCAGACGCTGGATGTGGTCAAGACCCGCGCCGAATGCTTTGGTTTTGAAGTCGTCGTAGGCCCCGCCGAGGAAGCGCTCAATCATGAACTCTTTGGCGCCCTGTTTCAGTACAGCGGCAAGACAGGCGAGCTGAACGATCAGCGTGAACTCTTTGCCAAGCTGCGTGAGCAGAAAGCGATTGTGGCTGTTGCCGCCGATATCATGTCGCTGGTATTGCTCAAGTCTCCCGGTAGCCTGGGCGCCGACGTGGTCTTTGGCAGCGCGCAGCGTTTCGGCGTGCCTATGGGGTATGGTGGCCCGCACGCCGCTTTCTTTGTGACCCGTGACGAGCACAAGCGTTCCATGCCTGGCCGTATCATAGGCGTTTCCAAAGATAGCCGCGGCAACACAGCGCTGCGGATGGCGATGCAAACCCGTGAGCAGCATATCCGCCGCGAAAAGGCTAACTCGAATATCTGTACCGCGCAGATCCTGCTGGCCAACATGGCCTCTTTCTACGCTGTATACCATGGCCCACAAGGGCTGAAGACCATAGCCGAGCGTATCCACCGCCTGACCGACATTCTCGCCGCCGGCCTCAAGGCCAAGGGCGTTGAGCTGGTCAACGCTAGCTGGTTCGACACTCTGACCTTCAAAGTGGCCGATAAAGACGCCGTGCTGGCCCGCGCCATTGCCGCCGAGAGCAACCTGCGTATCGATGCCGAAGGCACTTTGGGTGTCAGCCTGGATGAAACCACGACTGCTGACGATCTGGCTGCCCTGTTCGATATCATTCTGGGCGCCGGTCATGGCCTGGATGTGGCGGCACTGGACGCTGAAATCCTTGCCAAGGGCAGTGAGTCCATCCCTGCGGCGCTGCTGCGTGATGAGGCTATCCTGACGCATCCAACCTTCAACAGCTTCCACAGCGAAACCGAGATGCTGCGCTACATCAAGCGTCTTGAAAACAAAGACCTGGCGCTGAACCACTCGATGATCTCTCTGGGTTCATGCACCATGAAGCTGAACGCTACCGCCGAGATGCTGCCAATCAGCTGGCCGGAATTTGCCAACCTGCATCCTTTCTGCCCGCTGGATCAAGCCAAGGGCTATGAAAAGCTGCTCAATGAGCTGTCAGACTATCTGGTGGAAATCACCGGCTATGACGCCATGTGCCTGCAGCCCAACTCGGGTGCATCCGGCGAATACGCCGGTCTGTTGGCCATCAAGAAGTACCATGAATCCCGCGGCGAGGGGCACCGCAATGTCTGTCTGATCCCTCAGTCGGCTCACGGTACCAACCCGGCTTCGGCGCAGATGGCCGGTATGAAGATAGTGGTTGTGGCCTGTGACAAGCGCGGCAACGTGGACATGGAAGATCTGCGCGCCAAGGCGGCCGAAGTGGCGGGCAACCTATCCTGCATCATGATCACTTATCCTTCCACCCACGGCGTGTATGAAGAAACCGTCTCGGAGATCTGTGAGGTGATTCATCAACACGGTGGCCAGGTGTATCTGGACGGTGCCAACATGAATGCCCAGGTGGGTGTGACCACTCCCGGCTTTATTGGCGCGGACGTTTCCCACCTCAACCTGCACAAGACCTTCGCCATCCCTCATGGCGGCGGTGGTCCAGGCATGGGCCCAATCGGCGTAAAAGCGCATTTGGCTCCTTTCGTTGCCGGTCATACTCTGGTTAAGCCGGGCCGCGAAAGCGACAACAACGGCGCCGTTTCTGCCGCGCCTTACGGCAGCGCCAGCATACTGCCAATCAGCTGGATGTACATCAAGCTGCTGGGCGCCAAAGGCCTGCGTGAATCAACCCAGAACGCCATGCTCAACGCCAACTATGTGATGAAGAAGCTGTCAGAGCACTATCCAGTGCTGTACCGCGGCCGTAACGACCGTGTGGCTCACGAGTGCATTATCGATCTGCGCCCGCTGAAAGAAGCCTCCGGCGTCACTGAAATGGATGTGGCCAAACGCCTCAACGACTACGGCTTCCACGCTCCTACCATGAGCTTCCCGGTTGCCGGAACCCTGATGATCGAGCCGACCGAGTCTGAGTCCAAGGCCGAGCTGGACAGATTTATCGAAGCCATGGTGGCCATCCGCGGTGAAATCGCCCGGGTCGAAGCCGGTGAGTGGCCTGCGGACAATAACCCGCTGCACAATGCGCCACACACGCTAGCCGACATCATGGATCCCGCCTTCGACAGCCGTCCATACGATCGCGAACTGGCGGTATTCCCTAATGCCACAGTCAAGGCCAACAAGTTCTGGCCGACCGTGAATCGTATTGATGATGTGTATGGGGATAGGAATTTGTTTTGTGCCTGTGTGCCCATGTCTGAGTACGAATAATTGCTGTTTTGACTCGCTACTGCGGCGTTAAATCTTGGCGCCAGTGCTCATTGACATCAGTCAACTGCGCGCTGGCGCCATCGATTTGCCCCCGGCTTGGGCTTACACAAAGAGTGCTTCGTCAGCAACGCAATTATGGTTTAGTGGAGCACATTAGTTAGGGCTTCATCCAATCATTTTCGCTGCTCATTTACTCAAGTAAACTGCGCGGCGAAAATGATCGGCTTCATTGTCTTCTCTTCGGCAGTGACGCCATTATTGGTGCTTGGACTCGCTACTGCGGCGCTGAGCCGTATCTGAAATTCCCCCTCTAGTCCTGCGAAAAATACGATGCATTGACCACACTGCAACATCTCTAGTTACGGAATTATCTGGGGATTCCCTAGCCAAAGGTGTTATGTACTTTGGAGAAAATATGGAAGTAGTTACTATTGAACAGCATGTCTCAGAATATCCAAATCCGTTTTATTTGAAGCAAGGTGATAAAGTCGAACAGGGTGAAATAGATGACGAATTTCCCAATTGGATTTTTATAACCAATGACGCAGGTGAGCAGGGTTGGGCTCCAGTTCAATATATAGAAAAGGTTGAGGGCAGCTCCGTGGGTATCATGCTTCAAGATTATGACAATGTTGAGCTCAATACTGCCATCGGTGAAAAACTGTCAGTGCTGTTTGAACTCAATTCGTGGTATCGAGTCTCTAGGTCAATGGGCGAGATAGGGTGGGTACCAGTACGCTCAGTACAGCGTACGCAATAAGGTGTCATACGTCACTTGTCCCTACGCTGGTACGGCCTCTTTACACGGTGTTATGCCTTTTTAAGAGATAAGTATATGGAGATAAAATTATGCCAAAGCTAGAGAAAATAGATCACATCCATATTTATGCGCCAGATCGTTTGAGCGCGGAGCAATGGTACAAAGAAGTATTGGGGTTCAATCGAGTTGAGTCACTTGAACGTTGGTTTTTAGAAGGTGGGCCATTAACGATTGAAAATGGTGGTGTTCACATTGCACTCTTTGAATCAGACACCTTGGTAAATACGACCGTGGCGTTTTCTGTGGATTCTACAAACTACGAAGAGTGGAAAGCGCAGCTTGGTAATCATGGTGTTGATTTCAAAGAAAGTGATCATGCTCTGTCATGGTCTATTTATTTTAGCGATCCATATGGTAATCCGTATGAAATTACTAGTTATGAATACGAAGAAATCAAAAAACAAAGACACCCATCGTTAGCTGAATAAAGGCTCTAGTTGCCGGTGTTGCTGATAGCATGGTGTTTCTAGAGAGAACATCATTCTTCAATCCCTTTGTGGACCATTCGGCATGAAGTGAATACAAAGAGGATGTTCAAAAGCTAAAAGTGGTTCCAAAATCGAACTAGAAGTACAATTTCAAACCTATCTCGCAAAACAACCATTCCGGTTCATCTTATGGTTAATGAACCATTGAATTATCCAATATCTAACTGTATATTTGTAACGTTGATAATTATGGGTTTTTAATATGAAAACAAAAATTTTTATTTTTCTGCTATTTTTTAATTTGGCAGGGTGTGTATCAACAGAATCCGGACGAGTTTTCACTATGAGTGATAATGTACATCCGGAAGAAGTTCATAGTATATCACTGCAAAAAGAAAAGGTTTTCAAATTTAAAATAGCAAATTTAAGTAGAGAAGAAGTAGAAGATAGGATACTTATTGAGTTAAGGAATAATCTATCAAAATCCCCCTGTGTCAGGATTGTTGTCACCCCTAAATAATCATTATGTTTAAAGACAGGGTGCGGCAAAAGAGAACGATATGGCTCGGTATTCACCAGAACGTAAAGAGGCGATCCTTAAAAAATTATTACCTCCTCACAACTTAACGGTCGCAGAGGTCGCTCGGGAAGAAGGCATCGCGGTGCAAACCTTGTATCATTGGCGAGATATTGCCAGAAAAGAAGGTCGCCCCGTGCCAGGTAAAACATTAACAGCCGATGATTGGTCGGCTGAAGCAAAACTTGCCGTGATTATTGAAACAGCGCCGCTGTCGGAAGCGGAGATAAACCAGTATTGCCGTGAAAAGGGCTTGTTCCGCGAGCAAGTACAGCAGTGGAAACAGGATTGTTTAGCTGGTTTTCAAACCTCAGAAGTACAAACTAAAACCATTAAACAGCAGGCTAAGGCTGACAAAGCCGAAATCAAATCGCTGCAACGGGAATTGCGCTATAAGGAGAAAGCGCTGGCTGAAGCTGCTGCGTTACTGGTGCTCAGAAAAAAGCTCAATGCGCTCTGGGGGGACGACAGCGAGGAGAGCTAACCCCCTTGCCTGAGCGCATAGCATTGATTGCCTTAATCCAAGAGGCGTATACCCAGGGTGCTCGCCTTTATAAGGCTTGTGCTGAAACGGGCCTCAGTAAGCGTACCTATCGACGTTGGTATCGAGAAGGTCAAGTGCAAGCTGATTTAAGGCCAACAGCAGCTCGACCAGAGCCAGCAAATAAACTCGAAGAACATGAGCGACAACAGATATTAAGTGTGTGCAATCAAGCGGAGTACGCCAGCTTACCCCCGTCGCAAATTGTGCCAACATTATTAGATAACGGGATTTATATCGCCTCGGAATCCAGCTTCTACAGAGTGTTAAATGCTCATGGTCAACTTAACCATCGTGGCCGCACTCAGGCTGCGGTCAATCGAAGCAAACCGTTGAGTTATCGGGCAGATGGGCCGAATCAAGTGTGGTCATGGGACATCACTTATTTAGCCTCAATCGTCAAAGGCCAGTTCTACTATTTGTACCTGTTTGAAGATATTTACAGTAGAAAAATAGTGGGTTACGAAGTTCATGAGCAAGAAAGTGGGGAATATGCCGCTGCGCTAATCCAACGCTGTCTGTTACGCGAGCAATGCTTTAACACGCCATTAGTGCTGCATTCTGATAATGGGGCGCCGATGAAGTCACTGACCATGAAAGCCAAGCTGGAAGAGCTTGGTATTACGGCATCATTAAGTCGGCCGCGGGTGAGTAATGACAACCCCTTTTCAGAGTCGTTATTTAAAACGTTGAAATACCGCCCACAGTGGCCGGCATCAGGTTTTAGCTGCTTAGCAACAGCAAGAGAATGGGTGGAAAAGTTTGTAACCTGGTACAACGATGAGCATAAACACAGCCAGCTAAATTTTGTCTCACCAGGGCAACGTCATGCACTGCAAGATGGCGCTATTTTAGCGAAGCGCAAGAAAGTGCTTGAGGCGGCGAAGGAAAGAAAACCGATGCGTTGGTCTACAGAGATCAGAAATTGTGAAGCGGTTGGCGCTGTAACACTCAACCCAGATAAGGCACCAGAAGAAGGCGTAATAAATGCAGCTTAATATTTAAACAAAGAGTGACAACTATCTTGAAAAACACCG
>Ga0114983_1000020_pt1 | contig 57216 bp, 80 predicted proteins | sample Shrwel_input2_RT_FD_87182 | JGI IMG/M metagenome (GOLD analysis project Ga0114983, IMG submission 87182) | Subsurface microbial communities from deep shales in Ohio, USA - Utica-3 well 1 S input2 RT | ecosystem: Environmental > Aquatic > Deep subsurface > Shale gas/oil reservoir > Produced... | reverse complement strand
GATGCAGTGATGCAGTGATGCAGTGATGCAGTGATGCAGTGATGCAGTGATGCAGTGATGCAGTGATGCAGTGATGCAGTGATGCAGTGATGCAGTGATGCAGTGATGCAGTGATGCAGTGATTAGGGTTTCTACCTATACGGATATGACAATCTGAGTGTTAATATCTCAATGTCACAAACCACATGGACACCAAATGATTACCGTAAAAAATACAAGCCGCTACAGCATGAGCGGGGCCAGTGAGATGGCCTACCAGATTGAATATTCAGATGGCACCAAGGTACGCGCAGTCGAATCGGTCGGTCGAATCATTCGACGCGAATGCATGCTCGCCGGTGCATGGGTGCTTGCGGGTAAACCCTATGTGATCGTTGCCAACAAAAAGCGGCAAGCTGAAAAAATTAAAGCGATTGTTGAAGCATCGCTAAAAGCGTGACGTTTAGCACTTGCAATATGTAAAACTGCATGTCACAATCCCCTTACTGCATGTGAACGGCATGCAGCGTGACGCCGGGCCACACTACCCGAAAGTTTTAGGAAACAAAATGACCCCTGACATCATCGCAACTATCGCGGCAGTCGCCATTCTCGTATGGGCTTTCTTTGGGCCTGTCAAATGATGCGCAGCGAACAAGCAGCTAACGTCCTGTTAGCACAATCAGCCCCCCAAATCGGCCACACATTCAAGCACCCGGCGCCAGTGCGCACCATCAAGCGTGTGTCTGTTTGGGCGCGTGTGGTTTCTTTTATCAAATTTGGAAAGTAACGATCATGAAAACTCACGCTGAAAAACTCGCAGAAATACAAGCCGCGCATGAGCGAGCAGTAAAAGCATTGGAGCGAGAAACTAGGATTTTAGAAATGTTTGCAAACAATGGTTTGCCTGTACCTGACTATATTGGCGGCGCACTTTATGGGGCCATTGGTGTTACATACCGGAACGGCAATAAAAACCTGAGAGGTTTACAACAAGCCTTTGAAATTTTCAAGAAATTCAAGCAAATCGTGCCTTTTAACATACTGAAAAACAGTTGCACAATGCTGCACCCTGAGCGGCTTTTACCTGAAAAAGAAAAGTCAAAAGGCTACAAAATAGACAGTATGCATAGCGGGGATTATGCGGCTATGCTTTGTGTGTCCCACATACACCAAAGCCACACCCGCGCATCGTTTGATTTTTTCGCGTCGGTCGATTCGGTTGCTTTCAAAGTGTCTATTGACTTCGGTACCGCTTACATTGGCATGTGTCCGCAGTTGGCACCTGTTACCAAAGAAGACCGGGTGCTTAATAAGCTAGTGGCGAGACATTTTGCCCAGAATGCAATCTTACGAGCGCACTCATCCCATTATCTGAGCTACGCGAGCGGGGACACAGGGCCGGTTAAAACCTCTAGCGACCACAGATATTTATTTCTCTCTGACTATTCCGATTCGATTGTGACGCCAGATGATTGCGTGACGTTAAATGACGCAATCGGCGGAATTGTTGAAGAGGGGGGTGTTTAAAATGCTGCACTTCATTTACACATATGAAGAAAAAGATAGAAAAAGCAATGGTTCATGGCACTGCCATAAAACGGTAAAAATATACAAAATAAAAAGAAATGAGCCTGTTTTAATCGGGACACTTACAGAAACATATGTGAGTGAATTTCAGCTATTCATGATGTGTGCTGAAATAAATAAGGCTATGCCGAAATCAGCATTTGCAAAGCACGCCAATGGCTCACGTATATACGGTGCGGCATGGCTTTTAAAAGAGGCAGGTATTGCCTCAATAACTCGAATTTAAAAGGGTAGACCGTGAAAACCAATTTCAAGACAGTGGCCACCACGGCATATAAAACCAGCGACGGGCGTTTGTTTGAAGACGAAGACGACGCAAACAAAGCGCAAGCCGATATTGTGGGGGAGTGTGTAAACGGCTTGTTTAAATTGTTCGGTCTGGATGTTTCACGTAATCAAGAATTCAGGGGCTGTCTAGCCGCAATGAAACACCCGGATTTGTTTAAAGAGGTTGACGCGTTATATAACGCTCTGACGTTTTCAAAGGACAATCAACCATGAAAACCATCATCAACGGCTACACGGTCGAAATAGAAATAGAGCAAGATACCGACATGCGAGCCCCGTGGATTGAAAATGACGGGCACGGTAAGGTGCGCGAGGTTTATACATGGGCGCACAAGCCCGCTAAAAAACCCGGCGAAGTGGTAATCCACCGAGACCGTGATTATTATCACCTGTACGACCTGCAAGCCGCACAAGCCGAAGCACTGCGCGACGGATGGGGCAGCGAGAATGAGCCCGCAGGTATCACAAAACGCCAGAAAGCCGCACTGGCAGTACAAGCCGATATTGACTATTTACGCGGATGGCTTCGCAATGAGTGGCATTGGCTTTATTACAAATGCGCAGTGACAAGCCCGGAAGGCGAGCAAATAAAAGAGGATTACTGCGGGGGATACGACGATGAAAAATACGCGACAGAATGCGCCATAGCAGAAGCCGAGCACGCAATAAGTGGGCACAGGCAAGCCACCCAAAAGGAAAGCGCCGAGCGTGAATACTGGGCTGAACGTGACGTTGTAACAATTTGAGGGGTCAAACCATGAACCGCAAACAAGCATTAAAACGTGCAGCACTACACGTCAGTATGCCGCACTATATAAGTGGTCGGTGGCACGTTTACAAGCCATACAAAATGACAAGCCCGGAAGTAGCGGGTTCTGAGCCATTCGCAGCACACAATCGAGCGCAGGCATATCAACAAAGGGCGGATTATGTGGCCAGCATTGCATTGCATTTTCTTGGTTATTCTGGCGAAGAATACCAAGAAGGAGATGAAACAATTGACTATTACGCGCACTGCCACGCGCCTAAATTCGGTCATATGACTGCACGGGAATTGCTGGCAGAAGCAATTAAACAAATTGATTTGATAAGGTTTCTAAATGAAAACAAAAATTAAATTAACCCCCGATGGTGCATCCGTGCAAATGGAAAAACTGCAACCATCTGGCATGTATTCAGTGATTGCCCGAAAAGCATCCGGCGAACTACACGACAAAATTACGTGTGACACTTACCGCGAAGCGTGCCATTTTTTCAAATCCTTTTATAAGGTGTTGAAAAATGCTTAACGCATACGCAAACAATCCCACTATGCGGGCTCAATATCTCAAGGCCAACGGCATAACGCATGCTGAAATTTGGCAAACAGACAACGGCTACACGCTGCATTTGTGCAGTGCCCCAGGTATCGGCTTTGCCGAATCCCCCGAATACCCCACTGCAAACCAGTGCCTTGTCTATTTGCGTAGAGACTGCAATTGCGTTGAACTGGAGGTTTTGAATGGCTAAACCCACACAATGGCTAGTTATCGTGAACGGCACCCCCCATAAATTCACTCAGCGACGCCCGGCACGGCAATTTGCAAAAAACGAAAAAGAAAAAGGCAAGACCGTGCAAACCAAACCCCTATTTTATTTTTCATGAGGTGCTTTAATGAAAGCCATAATTCAATTATCGACATATCGCGACAAATCAGAGCTGCATTACGATGCACAGCCCGTGTATAACTGCCGCACAATTACAGATTGCCTTGTAAAAATAAAAGAACTACCGCACCATGTCGGCGGCCTTAGCTTCACCGGGGCGGGCTATGGGTCACGTATTCCAACCCGCTACATGGTTTTTCATGGCGGCAAATGGCGAAGGGTTTACAGCCGCATTTATTCAAATGCGGGCACGCTTTATATTGGGCGCCTCAAACCAACAGGCGAGCGGGCAACTGTGGACATAGAGGGGGCTTAATCATGACAAGCGACCAATTAAAAGAAGTAACCTATAGTTATCTCGTCTGCCTGCTTTGGGTCATGCCGGGTGACGACGACAACGAAAACCCCGGCGACAGTCTGTCCATTCACTGCGACCTAGGCGAAGGTGTACGCGAAAAGGCCGAAGCAGACTGTAAGAACTTCGCCAGCGCATGCGGCTTGCTTTTTGATCTGGCGTTACAGCAAGACGGCTACACGCTCGCACAGTGGGGGCATGACTTCGCACTAAGCCGCAATGGCCACGGCACGGGCTTTTGGGATAGAAAAGAATTGAAGCCCATGAAGATAGGCGAGCGAATCAGCAAGCTATGCGGCTTCTGCACCCTCTTCCCTGAAAACAATTTGTACATCGGTGACGATGGCAAGGCATACTTTGAACGAATGACGTAACGCCAGCACAAACAAGCTAAACCGCAGGCTGACGGCCTGCGAATTGCCTAGGGGCTAGCCACTCTCTCGGGGGTGGCTAGCCTTTGTGCATTTCAAACCGGGCAATGAGCCTGAACGGCCTAGGGGTCACGCTTCGGTAATGGGGCGTGACCCCTTTTTCATGCATGCATTCAAAACGCATCAAAGCCGATTCTGAGCGAATAAAAGCCAAACACTATGCTACCCCTTGACCACTCTCTGATAGTTCAACTGGCACGCGTTACGCATGCTTACGATACGCAATCCAATGCATGCAATCCGCTGACTAAACGCGATTCTGAGCAACTTGGCTTTTCCTGGCGATCAGAGCGCGGCGCGGTGAGCGAGAGAAAGGAGTCGTAACAAAAACAGCATTTCCAGAAAAGCTATCCTGTTCAATTTTCAATTCCAGTTTTCACTTAACACCGGAAAGACAAGCACCATGCCCATGACACAAGCAGAATACGAAGCCGAGATGATTCGTATCACTCAGACGCACACCGCCGAGGTCGTTTACCTTGTTAACCTGAACGTGCTCGGCGCCCAGGTTTGTGTGACGATGGGTCACAGCATGCATCTAATCATTGCTGAAGCGGTTCGCTGCTACTGCAATGCGCACAACATCACCCTCGATCAGTTGCGGGCGTGTGCGATTGACATGGACCGGCTGTCGGGCTCCATTGCAGAGCTTGCCGACATGCCCGATGAGATCACGTACCCTTCATCTGAGTGCAATGATCTGTTGAATCGCTTTCGTTAAAGACGGGCGTATCAAGCGGGATGTCTCTGTCGAGTAAGTCGTATCCCGCTTTGGTTAGCCACGACAACTCGATGTAGACGTTGTGCTGAATCAACTGCTTGTTGAATGCGAGGCGCATTGCAGCTAAGCATTCATCGCGCCCCCTCTGAGTCATAGTCATGAGTATGTAAAGCGGATTGCTAGCTTTACCCCACCTACGCCGACCACACCAATAGTGGTCAACCGCACGACATACCTGCTCATCAGTAATCGCATAAGGCTGCTGGCTCATCTCCGATCTCCTTTCAATACTTACGACGCACGCGCCGAGTTTTCTTCACAGGTGGCTTTGTCTGCGTCAACGCATCGCGCATGGCCACACAAGCAGAGTCTTTGCCCCTGGGTTTTGCCCCTGGGTTTTGCCCCTGGGTTTTGTCCCTGGGTTTTGCCCCTGGGTTTTCTGTATAACTTTCATCCGGCGATTCTTCAAGCTCGTCGTTCTCAATCGGAACGATATGCAGCTTGCGCACACCTGAACGACTCAGGATCATCGGCAAGATACCAAGCCGCTCGACACGCTGACGGGCCAGGAATACATGCCGCTCGCTCATGCCTGAGAGCACGCCGATCTGCTTGGCACCAAGACCCATGAACAAGAGCGCTGCAATCAATCGGTCTCTGCGTGCAATGTCACGCTGCTCGTTCTGGTTGAGCCAAACGAATCGCTCATGCACGTCTGATCCCTCAAACAACTTGACCAGGCGATTCATTGCGGGCACGCCAATGACCTTCGTGATTGGATGATCCTCATTGACCTCAGTCGGTACATACAACTGACCAATACCACCGAACCAATCGACCAGTAGGCACGTAGCTGTGTACCCGATCTCAGCCGCTACATCTTCAAGAATCCCGTGTGTCTTTTGTCTCATTGAGAACCTACCTTTCAGAAAACATCATTCAGTTACTAATCTAAACCCTCTACGGCAGGTACGGCAGGTTAATACCCTTTTTATAGAACCCTCTCGTGTGAGGTGAACTAGTTCATGTAAAAGAGCTTAAACCTGCCGTACCTGCCGTAAAACCAATCGTCACGATTCAAAAAAGCCGTCAGCCCAATCGTCAGCATTGACATCAATCGACTTGAGCTTCAATCCTAAACGCCACCTTTGACCAGACGCGTCCTTGAACGGCGGGAAACGCTGCTCCAAGCGCTTGCCAAGGGCAATGCTTGACTTCACATATTGCAAAACACCCCTCTGTTTTGCGAAGGTTTCCCAAGACGCCCACAGCGATTTCATCGACTCGCGATACTCGGACTGCATCTCGCATCTCTCGTCCAACCATTCGGACAACAAGTCCATTTGCGCCCGGTACTCGTCTCGTGCCCTCTTGACAGACTCAGGCAGCAACAAGCCTCTTGCCAGGTAGGCCCCCGCCGCCAACACGACAAGTGCTAATACCCCCTCGGCTTCTGCTTCGAGCTTTTGCGCCAAATCTTCATCCTTCGTAATCAGTGGGTCGTTCTCAAAGTTACGGGTGAATGGAAGCAGCACCAGGCGGCGCCAAATACCATTGTCGTTACCCTTGACAACCGGCTTGTGGTTGGTAGGCATGAACGGCACCCATGAAGGCTCTACCTCAATCGACATGCGGGCATACATTGCGCGTGCAGGGATCGCATCGCCACCTGTCATTGACTTGATAGCACCTTCTCGTAGCTCAGAGCCCTCATCAGGCTCAGCGATGTAGACAAAGCGTGCGCCTTGTAGTCTCACGATGTCCTCACGCGGTCCGCTGCCTGAATTGCTGCGTCCATCGCTCACAAAAGTTTCAGGCGCCGCAGACTTAGCGTATGTGCCTAACACTTTGCGGATCGTTCCGAAGACCGTGCTCTTGCCGTTGGAGCCGTTGCCGTAGGGGATGACCATCACGTCTTCTACCGGATCGCCAACCGCCGCGTAACCAATCAGACGCATGAAGAACTCACACATCTCACGGTCATCATTGAACACATCGCTGAGCACTTTCCTGAAAAGCGGCGCTTGTGCTTTTGGGTTGTAATCGCACGCGCATGCCCTGGTCATCCGGTACGCAGGGTCAGGCTGCATCAACTCACCTGTGCGCAGATTGACAACCCCGTTCTGCACGCACAGCAAACCCTTGTGTTTGTCCAACTCACAAGCAGGCACGCAAACGCGAGGATCACTACTGGCCAAGTCAACGACGTTGCGCACCATCTTTGCTTGCTGGCTGATCTTGCAGAAGTCGTAGAACTCAGCGATGTCTTGCTCATGCTCACCCGCCTCATGTACCAAACCTCTGATCGTCTCTTTGGCATAGAACTCAATCTCGGTCTTGGTGCTGCGCTTCCAATACACGCCTGTCCAGCAGTACCAGGCGTCCGTCTCAGGAACGAACATCAGCGAGTCACCGTACTTGTCCAGCATGCGGTCGCAGTTGCCAAACTCGGTGAGCGGTCTCTTTTGCTTGACGGTGGGTGTCAGCTTATCGGGCGGCGTGATGAGCTTGCGGCAAAAGGCAATCGTGAGTTTCGTGCCGAACTTCTTGAACTTCTCAAGCAGCGTCTGAGCAAGTGACTCGCGATCAATGTCTTGCAGGCGCGTGTCTTTGGCGATCTGAGGGCACAGCTTCTCGCGAATCTGCATTTCCTCTTCACACTCTTTGATCTGCTCTTTCCACTCGGCAACCGCCTCATACTTCTCAAGCGTCTTGGCGTCCTTTGCGTGACGCAGCAGATACGCGCCTGTGATCGAGGGGCCTGTGTAAGAGCCGAACGAGTTCCACTTTGCTTCAACTGCCTTGTTGCCAGGGTACTTCTCGTTCGATGTCTTAGACCATTCCTTCCACAACTCCAACGCCTCATCGCTGCCGTCGAACTCGTGATGCAGCGATTGGCCGGTCTGCAACCACTCTTGATAGCCGCAATCAGCACTCAGGTGCTCAAGCAGCACGCGAGCCTTCTCAATGCTCATGCCGATCTTCTGCTTGATCTCTTGCGAGGTGGCGAACCAGTCATCGTCAGATACAGCGCCCAGCATCCCGCCCGATTGCGCACTGTCATAGGCCACCATTGAGGCAGGGGCACCGAAGCGCTGCTTGTAAAGCACATGCACGCTCTCAGGCATCTCGGCGATGTCCCATCCGAAGAACGAGCAATCAGGGGTGCTGTTGCCGGTCACCGTGACGTATCCGGCAGCGTGGAAGAACTCAATGCCGAACTCAAAGCGCTTCTTCTCGTTGTGATCTTTGCGGTCACGGCATGCGCCTTTGAAGAAGGCTCGTATACCAGTGCCGCTCGGACTAAACTCGCTGTATGTCCCTTGGATAAGCTCGCGCACGGCGGGCAATATGACGCCATCTGTCACGCAATCGTCAAAGTCCAATGCTACCAACTGGTTCGCAGCGATCATGGCCAAGCCAACACCGCTGTAGTTGCGCCTGGGTACTGTGTCGATGGCGTTTTGCAGTGAGGTCAATGCGCTCAAGTCTTCAGGGCTACCCTGAGGTATCTCTTTGGAGCGCGGCGCACCGCTGATGTAGTAGGGGATTTTCTTGGGCTTCTTTTCCCCCTCAATTTGGGTAAGCCGCCACACAAGCCATGTGTTGCAGTCTTTCAGAAGGCGTGGGAGCGCGTGGAGTGATGCTGGTTGATTCATGACGTTAGAACCCCGCGACTGTCCACATGGACGCAAGCTCGCGGGCACTGACTGCTTTGAGCGACCCCTTCGACTCTTGTTCTACGACACGCATGGCGTCTTCAATGCGGAAGGCCAGTGCTGCCGAGATGTTCTTACCCCGGTTGCCGCCCTCTGAGGCAAGCTGGAAGAGGTAGTTGACCTTGGTGCCTGCGAGAGTCGCGGCTCGCTCTTTTTGCTCAGGGGTAGCCTTACGCAGCCAGGCTAAGAGGGGGGTGATGGGTTCGGTGTTCATGGACGGCAGTTTAGCAAGTGCGAAGTAAGTGACTATAAGGGTTGCGCACCGAGCCGCAACCAGGGGGTGTTTTGATAACAGAGGTGCCCATACGAGAAGCTGTATGGGCTATGAGAACTTACGACGTGAGGTCGTCCGATTGGAAGAGAGTCGTTTGTTCACACAGACCGACTTCTTGCGGCTTCTTGTTGATGTCGTGCCAGCGGTGAGGTGCGTTGTCGCTGTCATGTAAGTCCCAAAAGCGAGCGAACATCGCAGCACTCTCGCCTACCGTCTCGCGGATAAGTCGATGGCCACCGGCAGGACGGTTGCGCTTGTTGAGAAGGATGTAGCTCATGACTTGCCGTCGTCCTTGAATAACAACTCACTGCCGTCAACGACGTTTGAGTTCTTGCAGCGCTTTACTTTGCCTCCGTAGCACGCCATTGGGTCGTCGCATTGCATGAGTGGATCGTGACAACCGTCTTTGGGTTCATCCGGCTTGCGCTTGAGACGGTCGAGTATGCGCAAGCAAACAAAGCCGACGAGCCAACCGATGATAAATGCGTAGATGTTCATGTCGTTTCCTTTCAGTTGTTTTTAATGTAGCCAGGCTCGTCGTAAACGTAGAGCTTCGTACCGCGCTTCATCTCTTTGGTCTTTGCACTGTTGCCGACAATCATCGTGCTATCCCCAGGGCCGTCACCGTAGCTAGAGCTAACATGATCGACGACGAAAACTGGTTCAGCTACTCGACTACCCGCAGTGCTTTTCGCAAAAGTAAAAGCGCTCTTCCAAATTTCAAAATAGTCGCGAAGGGTGAAGTTACGGTACTCACCCGCATGCGGCAAATCACCGGCCAGTTTGTCGCTGAAGTCGGATGGGGAGAAGAAGAAATTTAGCCCCATCAAGTTTTCAAAGGCTTCGGTTTCATCTTTACCAACAGGCACAACAACCTTCGTATCCCCAAACACCAACGCCTTGTGCATGCGGTCAACAGTTGGCTCGGGAAGGCCAGTGGCCAGTAAGAACGCGATGACGTCTTCATGATCCTCGGTAGCACCAATGCCTTCCATCAAACCTTTGATCTGCTCGTTGACACCCCACAAAGGATGATCTTCATCAAGCTCGTCGCCGTTTGGTTGTTTAGCTGACGTCAGAGCCGCATACCCCTTTTCGTGTGCCTCGTTTAACAATGTGCAGTCGGTCTCCCCGCCTATAAAATCTGACTGATCCCACATGCCGGGAAGCTCATCGACCCCGCAACCATCACGCAGTTGATACAACTCAGATACGCTTGTTGGCTCAGCCCCCTGTGCAGCAATCGCATTGACAATCGCTCGATTGATGGCTAGTAGGGTGTGCGCTCGAACATATACAACACCAGTGTTCGGCACCGGCTCAGCAGAGCTAACCGCACGTTTCCACTCAGCTACATCCTCATCGGGTATGAGTGAGCAGAACCGACACGTCGCATGTGGATCGAAGTCGGTACAAAGTGGGCATTGGATAACGATTCCAGTCATTTTGAGTCCTTCACATTTGCATAGTTGATACCGTCGCGTATACCTTTGATGGTGGATGTTGAAACGCCATACGTCTCAGCGACCTTGGCGATACTCATCGTGCGCAGATCAATGCGGACTTGACGCACCTGATCGTCTGTCAGCTTGCGGTTATGAGAGCCCCCTTGCTTGGGCTGCATCAGCGCTCTTGTCTTGTCCTGCTGCGAGATCAAGTAGTCGGTTATCAGCCTTTGGTTTTTAATCTCAGGTGTCCTGAAGGCGTGGCTACCCACGCTGGCGACCCTATTGCTTTTGGTGCTCATGATCCGCCCCCTTGCTGTGCCTGTGCAATGGCAGCGGCCAGCTTGCAGCCCGACAGGTGGCCTTTGTGTTCAGACTCTTCGCAGATTGGGCAGCAATACTGCTGCCAGTTTCCGCCCGGTAAAGGCGACTCCCCTGACCATTCAAGCTCTTTCAAGACGCATAACGCCTCGCCACCCCCCTGGACTTCCGGTGCAGCCAGCGCCCCAGCGGCAGTTCCTTTCCGCAATGCCGTATCGAGCGATGCGTGATACCACTCGATCACATCGCGAACCACTTGATCGGCGTTCACTGCGTCAAAGATGAAGTAGGCGTCACTGCGAAGCGTCTCGATGTCGAGCGTAGGTGTAGCGGCTACGAGGCTCATGTGCGTGCATTTCTCGCACTGGATGAAGCGATTGTCCTCTTGCTGTACCTGGGTAATGCCACCCTCCCGCACTGCCGGTGCTGCAACACGAGCCGCTTCTTCCAACTCCCGAATGCGCACGAACATCCAGTAAACGAGATTGTCGCCAATAAGGTCACGCGCCCAGGGTTTACCGTGGCGAAGTGCCGTGAGCTTACCGTTGTCGTTGATTGCCGTGTACTTGCCGTCTGCGACGGTGATTGATTCGCTCATGATCCGTCTCCTTCGTCTGCAATCTCTTTTACCCGAGCATCAAATGCTGCATTGAGAGCCGCAATTTTCACATCGAGAATCATCAACACACTGTCGTTTAGCAGGTCAGGGTACCGGTCTCGGACGGCACCCCGAAGTGACGAGTATTTGTATGCGAGGTTTACGCAGTCGCGTGCGTCTTTTTGTCGGCTCATTGCCCAATCCCCCTCAAAGTAATCACCACAACAGCCGCGCCGCAACATACGACGAAGCAACCCCACCACAACAGTGAATAACAAGCACGCTTGTGTCGGCGCTCATTTGCCAGTTGTTCGATTGCAAACATCTTTGCGCGAGTCAACTCAGCGTCTTCATAGTCTTCAAGCGGGCTGCTCATGGCAGTCTCCCGAAGAAGGCTAACCATGCCCGCTTGAAGCGATTGGTTGCGTGGAAGCGCTCGAAGCATTGCAGCAAGCGATTGTTTTCCTGCTCAGCAAGGATGGCGCGGCGCTGAAAAATACTTTTCAACTCAACTTCGCGATCCTCGTATTCACCGCGCAAAGCGATGTCGAGCATTCGATGCAACTTAGGGCCAATGGCCAGATACTCAGTTTTGCCTTCGTATCTGACTTCTTGTACAGGCAGGCTGAACCGCCGAATCTTGTCTCCGAACGCGAACAGTGGCGGCCCACCGGCTGGCAGCGAGAAGGCAGTTACTTTAGTCTCGCCAATCGGATCGCGGTCGTACATTTCAACGTGCGAGCCAACGACGTCATGGTGTGCTTGGCTTACTTCATAGACGATTACTCGTTTCATCACAGTTCCTTCTTCAGTTGTTGTGCTTTGATGCGCTCAATGCGGGCTCGCAAGAGCATTTCGTTGTGTTCATACGACTCAAGATGATGAATCGTTTCGACGAGTTGTCGCTCAGCCTCTTCGAGTTGCTTTTGCAGCATGCTCTCGATACTCATCGGCTTGAAAGCCGCGACGATGGTTTGAATGATCTGCATGATGTGACTCCTTTGGTTGAAGGTATCAGTCAGTTGATGAGCACGACGACGAGTCGCTTGAAGAAAAATCACTGGATGATGAGTCCCAACTTCCCGAAGCACCACCCCCGCCAAAGTCACCGCCATTGCCCGACTCGATGCCGGTTGCAGGCGTATCGGCAAGACTCGTAGTGGTCGTGTAGGAGGTCTGCATCAACATTTGCGTGGCCATCACATCGTCGGTGTAGCTCTTGAGCAAGCTGTCGCTATGACCTTTGCGAGCGGGCGCCTTGAAAGGGATCGCTTTGGATTGTCCATCTGATTGGCGCTCAAGCCAGGTGTTCAGCGTCTCGGGGGACGGCGACAGCGTGATTGACGGGCGCTCATCAGGTGACTTTCGCTCAAGCCAGGCCAGGGTCTCAGGGGAGGGAGGGCTGCGCTTGGTTGGCAGTTCATCAGGCGACTTGCGCTCAAGCGCGTCAAGTGCAGCCTTCTGATAGTCGTGCAGTTCATACGACCTTGATGAGTTGAACAAAGCAGCGTGGAAAACTCGACGGTCTATGAGTTCTTTGTTACTGCCGTGTAACTCCTTGACATACGGCATCCCCCTCATCTTATCTTCAGCGTCGATACGACTCGCTGCGGCGGCAGGTGGCTTGGGTTTAAACCAAGACTTGATGACATTACAAAGACGCATTGGTTTCTCCGGTTGGTTTGCGTGATTGAGATTGTGACGTTTCGCAGTTGCGAAGCAATAGGGGTTTATACCAGCATTTCGCACTTGCGTAACGACTGATACGTCTGCTACATTTCAATCTGCATCTCGCAAACTGAGACATGCAAACTCAACCAACCCGAAAGGACTCTCATGCAATCCATTACGCTCAACTTCGTTTCCCTGGCAGCACTCGCAGCCGCCGTGCCTTCCTTGCAAAAGCTCGAAGGTTTGGTCGTGGGAAACGCACCCTCCACGTCAGCGACCGCAAAACCGTCTGCTCAGACTGCCCATACGCCGTCTACTGCCTCGGTGGAGGTGGCCGCTGCGTCAGACACGAAGCAGTCCAGTACGGCTTCCGTGGCAACCCAAAGTTCGACCCAAACGTACACGTTTGATGAAGTCAAGAGCGCCCTGGGTGCCTACCACAAGACAGACGCAACCGCTTTCAACGGCGCCATGCTGAAGTTCGGCTTCAAGAACATGAACGACGTTGAAAAGGCATCCGACAAGTGGACTGAACTGATGCAGTACCTGGGTGCCGACATGCCCGCTGCCCCTGCATCCGACAAGGCGTACACCCTGGACGATGTCAAAGCCAAGCTGATGGCCTTTGCGACGAAAGACCAGGGCGCCTTCGGCAAGCTGATGGGCGAGCACGCTCTGAAGGGCTTCGGTGACGTGCAAACGCGTCCCGACCTGTGGGCTGACCTGTGTGCAGCCGCTGACAAAGCCCTGGCCTGAGCATGAGCGGCAAACCTGAGCCCGAGTCAAGCATGCTCGATAGCTTCTTCGATATGGCGCCCAAACGGACGATCCCGATTGTCGAAGCGAAAGTGCATGCGAAGCTCGGCGCTTCGGGTTCAGGCCGTTGGACTATTTGTCATGTGTCACCTCGCATGGAAGAGGGCTTGCCCGATACCAGCGGCGAGGCAGCGAACACGGGGACGATCTGTCATGACCTGAGCGAAAAGTGTTTGAAGGCTGACGACGACGTTCTGTTGTCAATGGCCTTGAACAAGAACGCTTTGGTTCATGACGACGGAACAGTCACCTACCGGCTTGGTGGTGAGTCTTCTGACGGCGGCATCGTCGTTACGCAAGACATGATCGACTGGGCGCAGACTTACATCGAGTTTGTGCGCGAGATGGTCAAAGCCGGTGGGACGCTCATGGTCGAGGCGCGACTGAGCATTGAGCACATCACGGGCGAGCCTGATGCAAAGGGCACCAGTGATTCAGTGGTGCTGTTCCCGCCTGACGAACTGACGATCATCGACCTGAAGTGCGGATTCAAGAAGGTCTACGCGAAGTACAAGCTGGAAGGCTTGCATTTTTCGACCGCACCGAAGGACATTCAAATGGAAGCACTCTTTGCTGGTGGGCCGTCATTTAAGCCCAACACGCAATTGGTGATGTACGCGGAAGCTGCTCGAAACGAGTTGCAGGATCAACTGCACAAGTTAAAGCGCATTCGCTACATCATCGTGCAACCTACGCTCGACCACATCGACGAGTACGTCGTATCCGTGGAAGAACATTTGAAGTGGGTAGCGTGGATCAGCGAGCAAGCTGAAAACACACGCGACCCGATGGCAAAGGCTCACCCGAGCCCGGACGTCTGTCAGTTCTGCAAGGCGTATCCCTGCTATGAAGCTGAGCGCATGGCTCTCGAAGTCGCATTCGAGAGTTTCGAGAAGATGGATGCCCAGGAAACCAGGCGCCCATCTGTTCAAGAGCTGGGGAAGATGAAGCGCATGCTTCCGATGCTTCGCAAGTATTGCGACTTCATCGACGCCCGCACTCGCGCCGAACTCGAAGCAAATAGGCCGGTGGATGGCTACAAGCTGGTGGCTGGTGACGAGGGTGACCGCAAATGGGGTAGCGAGTTTGACGCTGAGTTCTTGCTTCAAGAAGCAGGCTTGCCGCAAATCGAATACACCAAGCGAAGTCTCATATCGCCAGCGCAAGCTGAGAAGCTGACCAAAGGCAAGAAGCCGAAGCTGAGCAAAGCAGCCTGGGGCAAGCTGCAAACCATCATTCACCGCGCTCCCCCATCGGGTACAAAGGTCGTCGAAGACATCGACCCCCGACCCGCTATCACTATCGACCTCACATCGTCTTTTGACTTCGACTGAAGACGGCAAATCAAACTTTGAAAGGTATCTATGGAACTCAATCTCAAACGCGTGCGCCTGGCCTTCCCCAACATTTGGGAACCAAAGCCATTCAACGGCAACGGCGAGCCTCGCTGCGATGCGTCGTTCTTGATCGACCCGAAGGCTCAAGCCCTCATCATGCAGGCGATTGTCAACACCATGACAACCGTAGCCAATGAGAAGTGGGGCGCCAAAGCCCAGGACATGCTCAAGTCGCTCCGCGCCAAAGGCGATCTGTGTCTGCATGACGGCAACACCAAATCAGAGTACGACGGCTTCCCCGGCAACTACTACCTGAGCGCAAGCAACAAGTCGCGCCCTGCTGTGGTGGGCAAAGCCAAGTACGAAGGCAAGGTCGTCTACATCGACAAGAATGGTGACGGCTTCATCGACGGCAAGAAGATCGACAACTACCGTGTCAAGGCCCCCTACTCCGGTTGCTACGTCAACGTGAAGCTGGACATTTGGGCTCAGGAAAACGGCTACGGCAAGCGCATCAACGCCAAGCTCCTGGCCATCCAGTTTGAAGACGACGGCGAAGCATTCAGCGGCGGCGCAGGCTTCGATGAAGCTGACTTCGACTACGCTGAAGACGGCGGCGCATCGGCATCCGCTGACGACGGCTTCGGCTTCGGTGCCGACACATCTGCTGCGGCTACAGGTGACGACGGCTTCTTTGGTAGCGGTGCTGCAAAGGAGGACGCACCTTTTTCGTTTTCCTGATCCAGCTTCAACGCGTCGTTTGATATACCACGCAGAGAGCGAGTCGTTGTTTGAAATGGAGGCGTCCGAACTGGACGCTTTCTACGACTCTTCATACGACGCAGGTCTCTGCGTGGATGTCACAGGCAATCCAATGCACGAGGCGGCGTTTGTCCGCCAATCAACTGACTGAAAGTGATTCAATCATGCCACCCAAGAAACAATTAGCGGCTTTGGCCGCTGTCATTGCAACTACCGAGAAAGCGCTCGCGCCAGCGGTTGCACCCGCTGTTGTCGAGAAGGACAGCGCCACTACTGCAAAGCCAGAAGACAACAACGAGGGCGCTGTGCGTGAGTACACGTTCGACGAACTCGTCGAACACGGTAAAGCGCAAGAAGGCGCGCACAAGCACACCCTACCCTGGTCGTTCGAGATTTACGACTTTCCTGTCACGCACGAGACTGACGACCTCTACATTATCGGGACTGAGCCTGCTACACGCTTTGCTCGCGGCGATACCTTTATCGTCGATGAGACTGGCGATAAAGTCGAGATCAGTCACATACCCGCGTTCATCGACATCGAAGGCGAAAACGTCGATGTTGCCACCATCATTCAGTTCGTCTTGCAAACGACCGGGATGAGCATTGAATTGTGGAGCGAGACCAGGCCAAAGATGCGCAGCGACTACATTCGCATGGGCGCTCAACTCATGCGCGAGCAAGCGAAGAAGAAGCGCGACGAAGCTGCAAAAGCTCTTGACTGCCCAGAAGTCACGCCAACCCCGGACGCAACGGCAGCAAGCATTACCTCAACGACTGAAGCCTTCACACAACTGCCGAGCACGCTCAAAGATCAAATCGCGAGTGAAGACTACCACCCTATCCTCACAGACGGCAACGAGACTCGCGTGTTTGCGGCGCACCGTCCTGATCTGCTGGCGCACAGCTACGTCGTTGTCGGTGCAGACGGACGCGGTAGCCTCTGCGATTTCGAGTTCCAGCACGGGCCTGTCAAGGAAGTCGGCGTCACAGGTGTCCAGAACGAGCATCTGCTTGCGATCTTGATTCACCGCACGACCATTCTCAACGAGCGCTTCCCGTGCGACGAAAATGTCCTGGCACTGCGCTACATGAAGTTGGCCATCAACGCTTTCCAATCGCGTACAGCCAACCGCATTCAGCGCGGCGTCGAAGGCACCAATACCCTGTAACTCCAAAGTCACAAACCAAGGGTATTTACCCATCACAAACTCTGTCTTAGAAAGGACAATACCATCATGGCAACCACAACCAAGACCAAAGTCGATCCAGCCGCCGCACACCTGGCCAAGCTCAAGAGCAGCGTTGACAAGCGTGTGAAATACAACGCCCGTACCCACACTGGCCAGGGCACCATCGGCAAAGTCTACGAAGGCTTGCGCGGTCACTGGGTCGTCGTCAAGACCAAGGACAACGGCGATGTGACAGTTCGCCCGAGTCAAGTGAAGTTCTACTGAAGGATCAAACGTGTCGTTTGAGATCAAGAAGGGCATGCCGCCTCCTAAACCAAGTCGCGCCGGTGGTCGCCCATGTGACTACCCGTTCGACGCCATGAAGCCAGGGACGTACATCGACGTACAGCCCAGGGCTAAGGAGACGCTTAAAGCGTGCGCACAGCGCGTTCGTACAGCGGCTGCGTCGTGGCGTCATCGCAAAGGCCCGAGCAAGAGTTTCATAGTTCGTGACAACAACGCTGAGAACTTTGGCATGCCCTACTTGAACTCAGACGGTACGCCCGTTGTGCGCGTTTGGGCCGTCAAGCCCGAAGACAGCATCTCGCCGCTCAATCGCTCGAAGCAAAAGAAAGTCTAACGCTTTACCGGCATTCAGAGGGCGCCGGATACCAGCCCTCAAAACCTTTGAAAGTTAAACCATGAAAACGAAGTTCCTTGCCTTGTCCATTGTTGCCGTCATCGCTTTGACAGCGTGCGGTGAGGCCGACGTCTCATTCAACACCCTGGAAACAGCCCGTCAACAAGCACGCGAAAACGCCGAGTTCAACGCACAAGTGTTTCGCTCGTCAATGCCAAGCGGTGGCGATCTGAAGATCGTATCCCGTGGCGACAGCACACAAGAACCTACATGCCCGCAAGGCGACGGCTGGGCCACCATTGATGTGCTCAATGCAGACGGCGGCAAAGTCGCCAAGCTCAAGTGCAGCACCGTCAGCAACGCCGTTGGGTGCCGCACAGATGCAGACTTCAAGGAGTCGCCTTACGCATCTGAAGACGGCAAGTGCGCACCTACATCGAAGGTGCCGCATCCACTTCCGAAGATCGCCAAATGATGCCGGTCGGCATTTTTGCAGGGCGAGGTGATGTTGTCCTCGCTATGATGCTCGCGCTTCTTGTCGGCTGTTGGATCGGCTGGCAGGTGCGCGGCGTGTGGCTTCGCATTCAGCGCATGCGTGGTAAGTGATTTCGCTTAGTCACGCGCCCCTTCGGGGGCTTTTTGGCGAGAGGGTGAATACGGATTGCACAACGACTTCGATGTTCGCTCCCTGCACCTGAAAACCCTCTCACCAAAGAGCAACAACGGAAACACCTATGTGGAAAAAAGATCACGGCCCGTCGCTATGCTGGCACTGTCTCAACCGCCTTGTTTACAAGCGAGGTGGCGGCTTCATCTTCGCAACAGTGCAAGAAGTCGACGGCAGCGAGCATCGCGTGCATAAAGAGTGCGTGCGCCCATGCATTGAAGACACGCAGCGCAAAGAGGTCACGAAAGGTCGCAAGTGATCGTCGCACCAAAGCCTGACGCATCGCTCGATACGGAGTGTTATCGCGACTTCTTTCTCATCAAGTTGAAGCGCATGGACACAGGGGCTCGGCGCGAGTTCCGCATGTACCCTGGACATGCGCTGAATCGAGCGATGGTCGACGCAACGCTCAAAGCGTGTCGCTTGTTCACCTTCAACGGCCACAAGTACGACATGGTGATGATTGGCGCAGCGCTCCAAGGCTTTAGCAACGAAGCGCTGAAGCGGCTGAGCGATGAGTTGATCTTGACAGGCCTGAGCCCCTGGCATGCTGAGCGCAATTACGGCTTCAAGATTCCTCAATACGATCACATCGACTTGATTGAGATCATGCCGGGCATCAACTCGCTCAAGACGTATGGCGGCAAGATGCACAGCAAGACGCTGCAAGACTTGCCCATTGAGCCTGACGCCAGCATCTCACCGAGCGAGCGAGACGACTTGTCGCTCTATTGCGGTAACGACTGCGACTTAACCGAAGACGCGGCCAGGAAGTTCAAAGCACAGATTGAAATCCGCGAGCGCATGAGCCGCGAGTACGGAATTGATCTACGCAGCAAGTCAGATGCTCAGATTGCCGAAGCTGTGCTGAAGGAGCGCATCAGTCGAATCATCGGCTGGAAAATCGGCAAGCCTGACATCGACATCAAGTCGTTCAAGTACACGCCGCCAAAGTGGCTTAGCTTCAAGACGCCTGAGTTGCAAGCCATATTCAAGGACGTGTGTGACGCGACCTTCTATGTCCAGCACAGCGGCAAGGTTGAGATTCCAAAGACTATTGAAGGCCGCAAAGTCACTATCGGCGATTCGACGTACAAGCTGGGTATCGGCGGGTTACATTCAACCGAGAAGGCTGTCGCGCACTTAGCTGACGACGATTGGATTTTAGTCGACCGCGATGTCGCCAGCTACTACCCAGCGATCATCATCAAGACCTTGTTGTTCCCGCAGCATTTGGGGCGGCATTTCCTGAGCGTTTACACCGACATTTTCAATACGCGCATTGAAGCCAAGCGTATGGGTAACAAGACCCTGGCCGACACGCTGAAGATTGTGCTCAACGGCTCCTTCGGCAAGTTCGGAAACGTCTACTCAGCGCTCTACTCACCAGACTTGATGATTCAGGTGACACTCACCGGCCAGTTGGCATTGCTCATGTTGATTGAGCAGATTGAGTCCAACGACTTCATCAAGGTCGTATCCGGCAATACAGACGGCATCGTAATCAAGTGCCGCAAGGATGCTTACGACGATTTGATTGACATCATTCGTTGGTGGGAAGTGGACACCGGCTTTGAGACTGAAGAGACGCGCTACAAGGCTCTGTACTCGGCCAGTGTCAATTCATACATCGCCATCAAAGAAAAGGGCGGCGTAAAGCTCAAGGGTGACTTTGCCGAGCCCGAACCAGTCGCATCGTCCTGGCCAAGCCCAACCAATCAAGTTTGTGTCCAGGCGGTCTGCGCGTACCTTGAGCACGGCGTTGATATTGAGTTGTTCATACGCATGTGCCGCGACATTCGACACTTCGTCAGCGTTCAGCGCGTGACGGGCGGCGCTACCTGGCATGGCCAGTTTGTCGGCAAGACCGTGCGCTGGATTTACACCAAGCAGAACCCCGCTCCGATGTACTACCGCAAGGCCAACGTGCATGGCACCAACAACAAGGTAGCCAACAGCGATGGCTGTAGACCGCTCATGACGTTGCCAGATGAGTTCCCATCTGACATCGACTACGAGCGCTACATCCAGATCGCCAACGACATGCTAATTGCGATTGGCCACACTGCACCGCCGCCAAAGGTTCGCAAACCTCGTGCCAAAAAGGCAACGCAAACTGAGTTTTCATGGGGTTAACCCCAATGGCATAAACAAAGCATACAAACGAAGATACACACATCATGAAAGGACTCACCGTGACCCCCGACACACTCGCCGAAATTCAACTGGTTGCCACCGATTACTTCCCAGGCTACGAGAAGCCCGGCTTCAAGGGTGTTTACAAACGTCGCCTTGAACGCCCTAGCCCGGATGATTCCGATACTTTTGCATATTGGGACGGCGACAAGTGGTATCGCGATTGCGCCACCATCGAAGAGGCGCTGCTCGAAGCTCACACGAGTCACTACAACATTGGCGTGTGGGAAGATTTTGAATGGTCGGGTATCGTGCCACCAGAAGGCTTTACCGTCATGACCGACGACGATGGTGTCATTCAGCCTTGGAAGTCTGAGCCGCTGAAGATCAAGGGTCTTGCTGTCGAAATCAAAGAAGTCGTTTCACCTGAAAACTTCTTTGCGGAACCAGTCATCGAGTCAGTAGCACCAATCGAAGCCGCGTATGAAACCGCAGCTTTCGTCAACGACTTCTTTGGTAGCTGACATGAGCGACTTTTCATTCGACTTCGGCGGCAGCGCAGCTAACGACTTTTCGTTCAGCTTCGGTAGCGCCCCGCTGAAGTACCCGCACGCGATGATTGACATTGAGAGCGTAGGTACTCGACCTTTCGCCCCAATGCTGGCTATCGGCATGGTGTCGTTCGACCTCGCTCAAATGAAGATCGGCGAATACTTCTACACCAACATCGACCTGGCCAGTAAAGGTAAGGTGTAACATGAGCCGCACGCCGGAAGGCAAAGTAAAGGACTACTTGAAGCAGCGGGTTCAAGCGCTCGGCGGCGAGCTTGTGTTCGTCAAGTATGTTGGACGCCGCAACTGCCCTGACATCCGCGTGCGCTTCGCATACGGCTCACCCTTCTACAGCCGTAACTGCTGGGTTGAGACCAAGGCGGGTAAGGATGGCGTGCTCAGCAGTGGGCAGCAGCGCGAGATTGATCGCATGCGGATGCTTGGCGAGGTCGTTCTTGTCCTCACAACAGTCGAAGCCATTGACCGGGAATTTCCAATATGAAACGAGACGACAAACTCGATGCGCGCACTGCGCTTTGGTTCCAAGAGCGTAAGCAATGCCTGGCGTGCAGCAAATGCATTCAGAAAGACCTCAAGTCGGGTGACGCCACTGTGCGCGTCCTGCGATGCAACGAACTGGTTATCGCCAAATCGCGTACACGCGGCTACTGCATTGACATGCGCGAGCCCGAGATGCCATGCGGCCCTAACGCAACCCTTTTTCAACCAACGGAGAAATCCAAATGAACGCCCCTGTAAATGAACTTCAAGTATCCCATTGCGGGAATCTTCTTCAGCAAATCTGTCACGGCGCAAGCAAAGAAGCGGGCTGGTGGACTCACCATGCAACAGGGCTCGATCTTTGCGAGGTCATCAACGATCCGAAAGACCCATTGCAAAAGCTGCTCGGCGGTGCCCTGGTCGCCCAAAAGCTGTGTTTGACACACAGCGAGATCAGCGAAGGTATGGAAGGTCATCGCAAGGGTTTGATGGACGACAAGTTGCCGCAGCGCAAGATGTTGGAAGTCGAACTGGCCGATGCGTTGATTCGCATCTTTGACTTGGCTGGCGCCATGAATATGGACATCGGCGACGCCATTGCAGACAAGCTGGCCTTCAACGCCCAACGCGCCGATCACAAGATCGAAAATCGCATTGCCGAAGGCGGCAAGAGCTACTAAGGCGCATACACTAACGTCTCCCACCAACGCCTAACCATAGGAACGAAGACAATGACCGACAAGATCAACATCAAGACCATTCAAGAACGTCTCGGGGTGCCCATCACAGGCGCCTTCGTCGAAGGTGAACTGAAGGTCGAACCAGTCGAAAAGGAAAAGCGAGCCGTCTACTGGTCTGAAAGCCAATTTGGTGACATCTGCGACAAGCTGATCGCACACATCAACTCGCGCCGCACGTCCAAAGCTGTGGCCGACAAGAAGCCTGCCAAGCCAAAAGGCGATACGACTGCTTCCGGTGACGCCGCACCTTTCAGCTTTGGTGATGACGCCCCTGCTGCTCAAGACACCGGCTTCACATTCGGCGATGTCACCCCTGTTGCCGAAGACACTGGATTCAGCTTTGGTGACGAAGCCCCTGCTGCTGACGACACCGGCTTCAGCTTCGAGTGATGCGCAGGGTTACGCTGGGTGAGATCAATTCGACTCTCGGCGTAACCCTTGACGCTGAGTTGATCTCAAAGACGCTCAACGTACAGCAATGCGACGAGCGCGGCATGCAGTCAGACGACAGCGGTATGTGGAGTGCAGCAGACTTTTGGACAATCAAGGCCAGGCTTGCGAACTACTTGCTCTATGGCGCTCCTGACAAGATCGCCGAGCCCTTCAGCTTTGACTTCTCATTAGACAACTTCTTCAACTGAACAACGACGCCCCTCTAGCCAGGGGCGTTTATCTATGTCGAACCAAAAGAAGATATGGACGCCTCGGCTTTACCAAAAGCAGATGCGCGACTTCAACATCAGCGCAGGGCGAGCTAACGACTGGGCTGGACCTGGTAGCGGAAAGACGGCAACAGGCTTAGCCACGTACAGCTATCTGAAGTTCTTCGGCGAAGTAGACAAACTTCTTGTCGTATCGACAAAGCGCATTGCGTCGATGGTTTGGCGTAATGAGCGAGACAAGTGGGAGAACTTCGAGCATCTGTCAATTGCAGAAGCCATCGGCACGCCAGATCAGCGGTTAGCCGCGCTGCGAGCTAACGCTGACATCACGACAATCAACTACGAGAATCTACCCTGGCTTGCCGAAGTGATGGGCGATGAGTGGCGTTGGAACATGGTCATACCGGACGAAAGCACGAAGCTGAAGTCGTTGCGCATTGACATACGCAAGAGTGAGAAAACCGGAAAGTTATCAAAGCGCAAGTCGGGTGGTTCCAGCCGAGCATACGCCCTGGCCGCAACAAGCCATCAGAAGGTTAGATACTGGTTCAACATGACGGGCACGCCAGCACCGAACGGTCTAGTTGACCTTTGGGGGCAGCATTGGTACATCGACGGCGGCGCCACGCTTGGGCGCAGCTTCACCGCGTTCAAAGAGCGCTGGTTCAACGCAATCAAGTCTTCGGACAATGCATTTGAGGTGCTGTACAAGCCAACACCCTGGGCAGACGCTGAGATCAAAGAGTTGATGCGTCCTCGCACGATTGCTCTAAACGCTCGTGACTACATGCAGTTGCCCGACACGGTGTACAACAAGATTCCGGTACGCCTTAACGCCAAATCGCGTGAGTTGTACAAGCAGATGGAAAAGGAGTTTTTCATCGAGCTTGTTGGCCATGAGATTGAAGCGTTCAACGCGGGCAGCAAGTCGATGAAGCTGCGACAGCTTGCGTCCGGTGCGGTTTACACGAAGCCCGATCCAGGCAACGACACGGCACCCTGGTTGCCGGTGCATGACGAAAAGATCGACGCGCTTCGTGATCTAGTCTCAGAGCTTAACGGCGAACCTCTGCTTGTCACCTATCAGTTCCGCAGTGACTTGGCCAGGTTGCTCGAAGCATTTCCCAACGGTCGTTACTTCGACGACAACCCGAAGACCTTAGCTGAGTTTCGGGCGGGTCGAATACCGCAACTGTTCATCCATCCGGCCAGTGGTGGCCACGGCATTGACGGCATGCAAGACGTGTGCAATCACATCGCGTTCTTCTCTCAGACGTGGAACCTTGAAGAGTTTGAGCAAGTCATTGAGCGCATTGGCAACGTGCGCCAGGTGTCCGCTGGCTACTTTCGCAACACGTTCGTACATCTGCTGATTGCTGAGCGCACGATTGAAGAAGAGATGGTTGAACGTACAGAGACAAAGGCCAGTGTGCAGGATTCGTTGAAGCTGGCGATGATACGACGCGGATAAGGGTAACCCCCTATTCCAATGTCATTAACTTAAAACTACATTCTCTACATAAACAACGTAGACGAACGCAACATCATGGCTACCAGCAAGGCTGAACAAACGCTCATCAAAGCAATTGATGCTGCGATTGAGAATATCCGAAGCAACAAGCAGTACGACTGGACAAACAACGAGAGTAACGCCTTAGCGTTTGTCGCTGGTTATGTTGGTGATGATATGCCCAGGGTGCGTGGCGCGATTGTTCGTCTCATGACGACATGTGCTGAACTTGAACAACAGAAAGGTAACAAGCAATGAAACCCACTACACAGGAAATCGACGCAGCCATTGCGGCTGTGCGCGATGCACACGACAAGCTCCTTGAACTGGCCAGGGCAATGCACCCGCCAGGCACTGACGTTGGCGTCATGTTGCACGCTAATCAGAAGACGCCGACACGAGCCCGAATCGGCACACCAGAAATTCATACTTACAACTTCAGCCAAGCGCACTATACTCGCCCGACATCTGTCAGCGTTCAGTATCACTGCGTCATTGAGACCGCCAAGGATCGCACCCGTCAACCGGTTCGGCTTGTTTCATCTGAAAAAATTCGCGACATCAGTGAGTGCTGATATGAACTACCGCGAAACACCAGAAGAATGCCCATCTTGCGGATCAACTGCCGCCGAGCGCAAGCACAACAAACCGAACAGCCCTCAAGGACTTGAGACGTGTCCGCACTGCGATTCAGAGAAGTGTTGCATGTGCGACATGGGCGATGACGTCGAGTGTCCAAGCTGCGATTAACCAAACTGAACTTGAACAACAGAAAGGTAACAAGCAATGAGCGACTTCATCAAATGGACAGGCGGCGAATGCCCGGTTGCACCGCATACAAAAGTCCAAATTATTTCGCGTGACGGCTCAACGTGTGCGGCTTTTGCCGAAAATATCAGATGGTCGTCGCAAGAACGTCCAGGTGACGTCGTGTCGTATCGCGTCATTGATGACGTATCTGTCGTGCTGTCGGGTGATGAAGGGGCGCCAATAGACTGGCTGCTCACCGGCATGCACGCGGCAACTGTTATCGCAGACGCTACCACCCCACTGGTTTCGGCACGCACAGTTCAAGCAGGGGATGTGTCAGTTCGTACTGAATACGCACCCCCAATCGGCGTAGCCAGCGAAGACATAAAGCGCGGTCAACTTGTAAGCCAGGGGGTTGACGGTTTACAGACGTATACGACATCCGACACAGGTATAAGCAATGCGACTGCCGCCGAAAGCCAGGGCGACGATGAGGCAAAGCGTCCGTCATTTACCGAGCAGCCGACTTATGTTCGCTTGATTGGCCACGCTCGAAGCATCGCAGTCAACACCCGAGCAGCAGTCGCCATCGGCACTACAACTGCTGAAAAGTTGATTGAAAGTCTCAATGCCGTACAAGTACAACTGACGCAGGCAGTCAAAGAGATCGCCGAGTCGGATGAAATCGTTCTTCGCAATGCCCTTTACGGCAGCACCACCCACTTAATAAGGCTCAGGGAAGTTGCCAAGCGAGCGGGCAATACTTCACTCGCCCGTGCTTTGAAGATTGCATTGAATGAAGCGCAGGCTAAGGATTTAGGGGTTCAGGTTGTGCGCGAAGACGAGTATCGAGTCTACGAGGCTGCATGCAAGACACTCGACCACCTGGGCTACGAATATCGCGGCGGCGAAATGTGGGCACCGCCAGTTGGTAAAAAGCCTGCGTTTGCAGCAGATGAACTGCTCGACGCCGCTGCCGCTCACATGCGTGATCGCATTGCCACCTACGACAAGCCGGAAGGCGAGCGCTCTATGAAGGCCACCGTCGATGCATTCAACACCATCACAGGTAACGCGCTCAAGGAGTCGGAAGGCTGGCTGCTCATGGCCTTGCTCAAGATGGTGCGAAGCCAGTCCAGGGGAGCCCCGCACCGCGATTCAGTTGAAGACTTGATTGCTTACTGCGGTCTGTTTGGCGAAGCTCGTCTTGGAGGCAAGTGATGCCAGTAACCGAATGGATTCATGAAAGCGACCCGGTGCGCCTGCGTCGTCTCGGCAAGACCGGCGAAGAACTCGGTGAAGCTATGGCGGTTGTTAGCCGCTGCATCATCCAGGGCATCGACGAGATTGACCCGAGCAGCGGAAAGACAAATCGCTTGCGGCTCGAAGAAGAACTGGCCGATGTGCTGGCTCAGATTGAATGCACTGTAGACGCCTTTGGCTTGCGTACAGATTTCATCAAAGAGCGAGGCGCAAAGAAGGTCGAGCAAATGGCGGTTTGGGAAGGGCTTATGCGAGGGGACGCGTTTTGACTACTCACGCCATCTACATCGGCCCGATTGCACATCTGAAGGGTGAGACTGCAATCATCCGAACGACCACGCATGGCTGCGTCGTTGCTCAATTTGACAAACGCAGTCTCACAAAGAGCGGCAAGCCTTGGGACAAGGTTCTTGAGTATGAACCGCATGCTCGCTTCCCGTCGCTTGTCGAGCCCGACGAGCCTCCTGCGGATGCGCTCGGCTTTGGATGGCATGCTTTTCCTGAGAAAGACTTTGAACGACTTCAAGAAGAAGTTGGCGATGCGTTGGCTCAGATTGAAATGAGTGAAGATGCTTTCGAGCAAGCACTCAATCACCCTGCGCTGCGCGAAGCACATGCGATCAGAGGGGACGCCTTCATCGACGAGAACGGCCAGTTCATACCTGCCGACAGAGTTCGTATTGATTGTGACAAAGGCACCGTAACGATACTCATCACACCAGGGTCGTTTAGAGCACCCTTGACTATTCAGTACGAAAAGAACTTTAGTCGCGGTCGAAAGACGGCTCAATGGAAAAGCGAACGAGGCGGCTTTAGGAGATTCAAGAAATGACCGGCGAATTTTACTCACAGGAAAAACTGGATGCGATGAGGGAAGATATTCGCTCAATCGCTGTTGACGCGAATGGTTCAAACTGGGTCGGGGAAGTCGATTACGACTACGACGAAGATTTCAAAGCACTGCACCCTCTTACAGTGGGCTTAGATGGTGGCTTTAGCGCGAGCCAGTTGCGTCAAATCGCAGACATCATGGAGTGTAAAGACAAGCTGAAGATGCTTGAGGTTCGTGACTCGCAAGGCAATCTCATACATCAAAGAAAACCCGAAGGTATGCTGGCGGCTGAAACCTTGCAGCATTTCGTTGACGGCATTAAATCTGGCTGTCGACTTGCGCTTCCTCACGCCAATGCCATGAACTGGTCGACTGCTAAAGATGGCTCAATCCGACTCCACATTGACGCCGTGCTTTTGCCGCCCGAGAAGTCATGAGACACGACGCAAGGCGGCTTGAATTCAACTACACCTGCCGCTACTGTAGTAAACATGGCCTGGCGTGGGGTTTGCACTACGGTACTTTTCGGCTGCACGAGTCGCCGACCCGCTTGCATGTTTGCTCAGCATTTCAAAAAGAAGCCCGCTGTCACTGCGAGGGCTTTGCTGATTTCGTTATTCCTTTGAGGTTTTACTGATGACACCTCGCTTCAAATCACTATGGCAAGAGCCCTGGCCATACGCAGAGTACGAAGGCGTTGGGCTGCGCTTCGACGGCCTGCCAAATGACAAGGATGCCTTCATCGCCTTCCTGATGGAATACTCATGTCATCCGTCTGCTGGCGCACGTATCTATGCGCGTATCGACAGGGCTGGTCACGACTTGTTGACGGTGATGTCTCGCCTTGACTTTGACGCAATTGCAATTGGTCTAAAAGAACTTGGCGTCACCATGTCAATAATCGCCCCAATGCCAGATTGGACACCGCGTTTCAGCAATGGGGCGTACCCATCTGACTTCGTGCCACCACACATGCGACAAAGAAAGCAGGTTTGAAATGATCCGCGTCCGTGTCACCCGAGCCGAGCAAGAACAAGGCATCACTTGCGTCGTTAAAAAGCTGCGTGCAGCCGGTATACCTGTTCGCCAATCTGGCGAACAAATCAGGTTGTGCCCTGAGTGGGACGCGTCACCCGAAGGCTTTGAAGAATCTGATCGAATCATCGGTCATGGTCGACTCGACTGGATGGAATACAAATCAACCGGCACAGTCGAGTTCGTATATCAACCCCCTGCGCGAAAAGACGTCATCGACGTTGACGCCAGGATCATTGAGGATGTTCCTCGTTTGAAAGGCAACACATGAAACTCGCAATCGCACTAATCGGCTCATTGTTCGGTCTTGTTTTCTTCTCCCCATTTAGCCTGCTCGGCACCCTGGCCAGGCTCGCACACACCAGCTTCGTGCTGGGCTGGATGGCTCCGCAGCGTTGGTCTGAAATACTGGGCGAACACGTCATCAACAAAAGGGTGGAAGCCGAGTTGAAAGCGATGCGCGATGCTTTGGCCAAAGACGATGCCTCGAAGTCATGAGCCGTCAGTCTAAGAAAGATCGGTTTGCAGCTAGGCAACGTATTCGTAGAGCCGTGGCTCGAATACATCGAGATAACAAGAAGACGCCTGGTTACATCGGGGTTGTCACGTCTTTAAAAATTGACGGGTGCAACTACAGCGGCTTCGGGTCACTCTACTTTAAATAAAAAGACCCAGGGGTCTTTCGACACCCTGGGTTAAGGCCCTGCGAGATTTGTTACTTGCGGATATTGCTGATCGCTTCGGCCATTGCGGCTGTCTTTTGGTTTGAGCCGCGAGACGATCCAAAGTAGTAACCCAAAACTTGTTGTGCGCTGTTGCTCACATAGCCAATGATCGAGCCGAGTACCGTAAACACCGTGGCAGCAATACCGATGTCTTCGATCTCGATGCCTCCGATCAATACTTTGTACAAGCCCAACAAAGTGCCTGCGGTCAAGACACCCCACACAATCAAAACAGCAATGCCAAGTCCAAGCACGTCCTTGTCCATTGAAGTGTTCTTGCGAGCATCCGACACGTCGTTCAAGTAGGCGTGATCGGTGGCAGCATCCAGCTTCTTTTCTTCGAGCCCCATGCGCATGGCTTCGAGCTTCAGCGCGGTCTCTGCTTCGATGACTTTGGCTTGCAACTCAGGCGTCATGCCTCCGCTCAGGATACCCGCCAGCTTGGCTTCGTCCGTCACAGGATCGCCACTTGAGCCGCCTAAAACCTTCTCAGCCAAGACGCCAACTGCGGCCCCGGCGAGAGGGCCACCCAATGCAGTCGCAAGACCAGGTGCAATCGCACCGATTACTTTTTTCCAATCCATGATGCTTTCCTTTCAAGCTGCTTTCAAAATCTCAGCAAAACGCTGACTCCAACCGGCCCCGTAACGAGCCCACTGCTCTCGATTGTTGTTCGTGTAGTCAATACGTTCACCGATGAACCTGGCCAGTAATCGGTAGGGATCGAAGTTGGCGATGGCCATCGCAGTGCGGCTACCCAAGATACCATCGTCGTGCGCACCGACTGAGCGCTGAAGCATCTTGATCGCAGTCACTGGTTTGCCTGGTGCCGAGGTATGCACTGCTGTGTCGAACAGCGCGTACTTGACCGGCACCGGAACCAAGTCGCAACCAGCCGCTGCCCAAAAGTCACGGTAGTAGAGAAACTTCGCACGCTCAAGCGTCAAGTTCTCAATGTCTTCACCTGGGTATGACATTGCGCTGATGCCGTACTTGGTGCCGCGCAACTCACCTTGACCGATCTTTCCAGTAGACCAGTTGGCTCGGTCGTGTGGGTCGCGCTGAAATCCACCTTCATGGCCAATCAGCCGCTCGAATGCTTTGTCGAAGTCCATCGCAGTGCCTTTCAAACTTCAATGATTTCCAAAGTCAGATCAGGTGCAGGGCCTTGAATGATCCCGTCATGCACAAATACCCGATCACCTATCGTCGCCTCACCGCGAGCCTGTACGCGCCCGCCGTCAGGTAACTCGATTGTCGCCGTCCCGTTGATGAACGTAATCACCTCGCCGACAAAAAGCGGCGGCGTAGGGATCAGCGACTTGAACTGTTTGAATAGATTCAGACTCATTCGTGTGTCTCCAACTGCAACGACTGCCAGGTAGCCGGATGGCGGCTGTCGACTGAGACACCTCGCACCAAGCCAATCCTCGACAAGCCATTATCAACGTAGCGAACGAACTTGCCGGGTGTGATGATGCCGGTCTCAGGTAGCACAGGTAGACGCAGCCCGATCATCGCTTGGCGCCCTGTATTGGCCAGTACGCTAAGACCTCGCTGACGACCAGCCGCAGCCGCAGTGATGAGCGGATCAACAATCATAGGCGCCGCCAAGTCGCCAGCACTGCCTTCGCGGCTGACGCGACACAAAACACCCTGGCTTGTGCCGCTCACATACACGCGGTTGTAGTTCGGACGATTGCGCCATTCAATGCTCTCGCGCTCAGTGACGTCGCTTGGCAACTCGAAGTCGGGTGTCACGTCGCCCCACTCCCAAGGCGCCACCGGGTAGCGCAACAGAGCGCTGAATTGCTGCGACACGGGATGTTGCTGCAAGTAAGCCCCGGCTGCGCCTGTTATCGCGTTTAAGCCATCCATGTAGCTACCCTGGACATTGAACACGTTTGCGGGCACCAGCCAGTCGTCAAGCTGCCAGTCAATATCCCAGTCAAGCGGAATGCCGTTGACTTGCAGCACATCGGCCATCAGTTGCTGAGCCGTGCGGTCAATGGTGTTGGCGAACGTGAGCACAGGGGAATATGGCGACGCGAGCAGCGCACCCTTACCACGCCCCGACACGCTGATTCGAGCATTTGCGAAAGTGCGGTCTCGACTGATGTTCTCGGCCAGGATGCGATACGCATTGCCATTGATGCTAGCCTCAAGCTCGACTGGCTCGCCGTCAACGTCAGGTTGCAGATTGCCGAGCATTTCGGCAGGCAGCGATGCGTTGAAGCCCCATGTCCAAGAGTCAACGTCAATCGAGAGTGACATCGAGTAGTTCGGCAAATAAACATTACCGGCAACTCGACGCAAGTAGACGTCGTTGATAACCATATAGACCCTCCGAACAGGAACGATTACGGTCTCGCCACCAGGCAAGACATGATTGTTGCAAATGAAAAGCAAGTTGCTGCCGCCAGGTATCTGACTGAACAGCACATGCGGGGAAGGTGTGTAGCAAGGTGTTGGCGTCGGAGGGACAACAGCAGTCTCAATGCCTGCCGGTGGGCGCATCGCGTCTTGATGCCTGGCCAGTCTCGCCACACGCACGCTGACGCCAACACCGAACGATCCTGCCACCATCTTGCGAAGCGCTTGCGCCGTCTGCATGGCACTTTTAAGCGACGGTCTGCGATCTCTATAGCGATCTTGATAGCTTGTCGCGACTTCTGCGCGTCGGTCTATACCATCTTGGAAACGAGAAACCTGCGTCACGCGCTTGTCGCGCAGCATGACATGGTGAGCCGATTTAGTCTGAGCAGACATCTGAGCGCCGTCTTGGTTGGCAGGTGTGTTTGACGTCTTGAGTGACTTGAAGGTCTTTGGCTTGCGGACGGTTGTACTTGCGTCAACTGGTTTAGCAGTCTGCCAAGTTGTCTGCCGCCCGTATGGCAGATGCTGCACACCTTGAGCGCGAACTTCGCTCCCGCTCTTAGCCTGGCCAGCCTTCTGCCAATCGGTGGCCACCGAGCCTACGACCGGACGCTCAACTGCAATGTCGTAACTGACTTCAACTGCGAGCGACAGGCTGGGTAGCAGTGCATCTACTTCAACTTCCCTTGGATCGCCGATAACTACTGCGATAACCAGTGAAGGTAGGGTTGCATTTACCGTGACCTCGTATGCGCCTTCAGGTACAGGCGCGCCCCCAAATATCAGATCGCCATTCGACGCTGGCGGGTACTCAAATATGAGGTCAGCACTAGCCATGCGTTACCCCAATACAGCCGACATCAAAATAACCTGGCCACCGGCAATGATCGAGGTGTCGTCGATCTTGACTGGTGCTGAGCCTGCCGCATCACTGACATCACAATCAATTGACCAGTTGCCGTCACCGTCGATGAAGCGTGCCCAGGTGGCGACACCATTGGCAACGGCAATGTCGTAATCATTCTCCTGCGTCAACGTCAGCACGCCACCTGTCACGGTGCCGCATGGCTTTGTCAGGACGATCTCAGCGAGAAGTGTCGTCGCTGATCCGCCTGCCGCTGGTTGTGTACCGTTGTACAGGCGAATCTTGGCGTGAGCCGTGCCTCTATCGAGACTACTCACGGTTCCATTGAGTCGGTCATTCGCGTGCGTAGTTGATATATGAAGCGTCATGTCATTGCGTCCGGTTGCAGATTGTCGGCAATCACAGCACGGTAGTTGAACTCGTAGTCGTAGCTGATGACGGTGTAGCGCTCATTGCGGTTGATGTTGGTGAAGCTGTACGCGCCCGTAACAGGATCGCTCCATGTTTCGCGGACTACAGTGCCGTCGCGCTCTCTGACCAGGCGCACTTTACGACGAAGCGGCATGTCTGGCGTGCCCTTTTCTTTGACGGTGGCGTCAATGCGTCCATCACCGCCGTGGTACACGTCCATCAATGACGGGATCGGCGCCACATACTTCTTTGTGATTGACGTGAATGTAGGCTCTTTGCGCGTTAGATCGCTTGGATAAATAAAGCCTAAATCCACGAGCGGGCAGTCGTCGAATGGTGCTGCCGGTGGTGTAAAGTCAGCCGCGTAAACACAATAGCCTGCAACGAATCGAACTTCGTCGACCAGTGCGTCGGCTACCGGCAATGCACTGCCGGGCGGGCGTCCTAGCGCGAAGTTGTAATCGTCCGGCGTGTAAGTCCCGTCACTGACAGATTGACTGACGACCCCCACCTGCTGACCACCTAAAAATAGGCGTAACGTGTTCTCATGGTCTCGCGTATAAGCCACATGCAGCCACTGGTTTAGCGTTATGTCGCTCGTGTCGCTAGCGTCAAGGTAGGTACCGTTACTAAGGCGTAGATTCAGCGTCAGACGGTTAGAGGAATTGATCGTTAAGCTAACTATAGGGATGCCGGATGCGGCAGGCTGCATGTGCAGCCCGAATAAGGCCCTGGACGTCGCCGCGTTGCTGCGAATATAAACCCATCCTTCTAAAGTAAAAGGGAGACTTTCAGGTCTACGGCACACGCAGTATGCCCCTCTTACTTGCACGCCATCGCCGAGATCAATAGCGCCGCTTCCAAACTTTTTCGTAGTTGTATTGATTGATACAGGATACGTCGGAAAGGATTGAAAAAGCGTTTGCCGACGCGGGGCTTTATCGGTGAAGTCATCACAGTGCGTCAATAAAAGTGTACTGGCCTCAAAAGGTGTCATGCTTATCTCCAAGGCCCTGTAATGTCAAAGAAGAAAACACCAACTAACGAGTTAACAGCCATGAGCGTCTTGCCACTCAGCCCGGTGACACCCGTTAGTTTGTCCCGAGATGCGAAAACTGATACGCCGATAGTCTGACCGGAGCAATAAAAACCTGGCGAAGTACCCCGGAGCACTGACAGACCTGAGTCTGCAATGTACGCCTGCGTTAAGTAAATGCCGCCATCGGCATGGTTTGGATACGTCATTGGCGCGTTACCACCCGTAGCACCAGAACGTGTCTGGCTACCGACCAGGCACGGGAACGCTCTGCGCCCAGCAATTGAACCCCCTAAACCCGTGTATGGTCGCGCAACATAAAGTCCGGTTGACGCCGCGCCTATGTCTGACGTATCGTAGTCGCAGGAGTTTTGACCGGCTGTGCCAAAAGAGGTATTCGTAAAGCCGTTTATTAGACAGCCATACGCATCAGAACTTTTAACTGAGTTGATGTCGCCAAACACGGAATCAAAACCGTAGTTGCCGGATTGATTCGTGCTGTAGGTGCTCATCAAATACATGATCCGACCGTCGCCAATCAAAATCCAAGGACGCGATGTCGAATCGGCGGCGTTGGATTTTGGCCAGTAGAGGCCGCCTGACATCTGTCCGCCTGTTGGAAAAGCGCCAATACCCGTGTCGACATCACTCATCGTCTCATAGCCTACAACCCGAGAGCTTGTTGTACCCGTGTCGTTAACGCGCAGAAAAAGTCCGGTCGATGTAACGTCAGACGACTTGTAAGCCGCCAAGTTCGTGCCGCTGTATTGCTTCGTCCAGCCGAGCGGTGCCAGCTTGTGTGTGATCGTTCCGGTGGCCGTCTGATTGGAAATACCTGCACACGCGAACGTATATGTGTTGGTCGTAACAGACAGCACTTTCTGCTCGCCGTTGATTGAGCCGCCCGTAACGGTAGCCCCTGCGATCAGCGCAACGCTGCCGACCTCAAACGGATGCCCTGCTGAGCGCGTGACTGTGGCCACGCCACTTGCGATGACGATGCTGTCGACGTTGCCTGAGCCGAAGCCGTTGACCAGGCAAGCGTCGAGAAGCCCGATCATCGCACCGGCAACGCCGTTGAGCACTGGCGCCCCACTCATGGAGCTATGGAAGAATTTTACGGATGTGTCAGCCATGATGGTCTCTCAGGTTAGGGGTGGTCTACGTCGCCACGGATCAAGATCGTGAAGTTGTCATCGGTCACTGTCTCAGGGCCTTGCAGGATTGTGCGGGCAACCCACAAAGGTGCCATCGCAGCAATCGTGTTGAAGCGAAGGACGTTGCCGACAGCCCAGCCAAGACCCCAGCCTGCCGATGGGATGGTGAAGTACGGCAAGCTCGTCGCCGGGTTGTTAGGGGCGCAGTCGCTGCCGGTGTTGCCAGTCGCGATGATCCCGACATGCTCGCCTATGACATTGAACGCTGTGCTGCTGGTAAACACACACGCCCAGCGTTCGGTCAAGGCTCCGCTGTTTGTGACGGTGATTGGATTCTGAGCGTCGTTATATGTGCCGTTAGCCGCGCCTCCGATGACAGAATCGCTCCACACATTCGTCCAAGTGAGCTGATCGAAAACAAGCGAAGTACGAGCACGCACGTCGCCACCGACAAGAGCACTGGAAACGTAGGAACCGGGAACCGGGTAGTCATGCGTAACAGGGCGAGTAAAGCTCAACTGCCCGTTGATCTGAGCGTCACGCACCAGGGTCATGTCCTCAATACGGTGCTCGACCGTAACTGGCTGAGAGTAGCCGGTTACGTCGCTAAATGTGACCAGGCCGGTGTCGAGATCGGCGCTGTAACCTGTGTTGATGACGACACCGTTGTTTCCGATGACTCGCACGCGAGACAGGCGGATTCGACCGCAATTGATCGTTTGCCCATTGCTAACGGTAGCTGGTCCAACGGTTCCGGTATGACCAATGACTGCAAACGATCCTGGCCTGAAGATAGGCACACGCCCATCGGCAGGTAGGCGCACAGGGTTGAGCCCGAGAATCACTGGGTCAAGCGGTAAGTATGCGTAGCCGACTGCGTTGTATCGCAGACTGTCACTTTGCACACCTCGGCTTTGGATGTAGGTGACCCCGACTAGGCCGAGTTCGCTGATGTCGATCACATCGGACTCAGCGGCCATGCTCGCTGGAACGCGGCGACCGAAGCGCACGTCAGCGATGCCCATCTCGTAATCAACGACGCCAAAAATGCCGCGACTACCAGGCGTCTCGCCAACAGGTGCCGATCCGGTTGAGATGATGCCTGAAGAGTTTGCAGTCGCGTTGAATGTGGCTCCGTCTTGCCATGTGCCGATAATGCTGAAGCCTCCATTGATAAGCGGAGCCACGGCAGTACGAAAAGTTGCAGTGTCTGTCAGTAATAGAGTACCGACCCCGGATACGGGTACAACACTGGTAGAGCGCGTGTTATCCGGCACGGGGCTAACCCCTGGAATCCACTCAGTCAAAGTCAGTGTATTTGATGACGAGTTGCCCACAACGGTACCCTCCCCTGTTGCAGGCGACGGGTTTCGCACAATACCCTCGGAGGCAACAACGTGGCGCTCTGAGCCTATATAAAAAGTCGAAAAGCTATCCGCCCCCCAGCCGAATGCATTCAAGAAGCGTGTCTTGCGATATATCAATTCATCCAGTGTAAATGGGTAGTTCTGTGCGGTCGCGCCATCTGAGCCAGCGTATCGCAACATGGCAGCATCACCCTGCGTGCCGGTCCACCAAGCCCATGATGGACGCCCTATCGTCGCGCCACCTGAACCGTTAAGCACGGTCAAAGCTACGGTGCGCAACTCGTAACCCGTCTGCTTAATATAGCTGGATGGGTCACTCGCCCCGAGTGGCACTCGGTTTGCAAATGTCGGCTGGTCTGACTTGAACCCGCTGACGCTCTTACTTATAGAGCAGGCGCCCGTTGTGTAGTTGATGCTACCGACAGTCAAGTTCGCAGTGACGTTGGCTATCTGCAAATTACCTGTCCCATCATCGAACACTCGAATACTCTCTTTCGCGGTCGCATCGGTGCCAGGGTATTCGCGGCTCGCGTATTGACCGATGATGCTGAGTTCGACTGAGCGCAGCTTTACCGGAGCAGTCAGCGAAAAGTTCCACACAGAGCCGCCGTCAGTGAATGCTCCAACAGTTCCGGTGTGCTGAACGGCCTCGGATACAGTCAGCGTTACGGCTGTGCCTTTTGCAGGAAGCACGTTTGGTGCAAAATAGATTTGCCCTGCGCCATAGTAAACCGAACCAACCGCGTCACCAGTCAACACGCCGTTGTTGTCTGTAGCGGTCTTCGCCGACCCGTCATTCCATGCAAGCGTTACGGTGCCTGGCTTGATGGCCTGACCGATTGTCACGAATTTTGCAAAAACCTTTGACGTCGACGTAATCGGGTCAGTGTCTGGAACAAGCGTCTCAGGGCGCGATGGGGCTGACGAACCCCAAAGCAAGATAACTCGGCTTTCGACATCTGGCAGCGCACCGAGCGTCAGTGACACAGTGCCTGTGCTGTAGTTGAGGGTGCCTGCGCCAAAGCTGCTGTCCGAGCCTCGAATGGCCCCGCTACCGTCTTCGGTCAGAACATACCAGCGGCCCTGCGCACGATAACTGACTTGCAGCGTCTTGCGCAGTGGAACTGGGTCAAGCGTGACTGTATACGACAGCCGTTGGCCTTCTTGAGTAACCGCAATACCCAGCGTCTCAGACACAATGGTCGGCTGTGTTGCGGGCTCGTAGATGACGCTGTGCGCACCTGACGATGTGCCGAACACATTCGTACTCAAAGCTACGATGCCATTGTCGTAATCAACTGTGCCGACTGGCGTACCACTCTGCATGAGCAGCCCCCCTTTATCGGTCAAGGTTGTACCTGAGCGAGAAATACTCAGACTGTTCGGCATGATTGAGCCGCCGATATACAGAGACTGCGTTGTGGTAAAGGCCAGGGTCAGATTGCTGGTGATCGCGCCACCTGTCGAAACCTGGGCGACCAGTTGTTGGTTCATTCGAGCATCGGCAATGGGTACTTCCGTGCGTGTACTCGGAACAAGCTGGGTATAGATGCCTTCGGCTTTTACGGTGTAATCGCCCAGGGTCGCGACTTCTTCCAAAGCTACGACACCGTAATAACGTGCCGCGTCGGCGACAATGGTTTCAAATGTCTTGGTTTTACCCGTGTAGTTCATCGTGCTGTCTTGACGTAGCGCGTCAAACCCTGGGAAGTCTTCTTGCAATTGATCGCTGATGTCAAGAATGACTTGTGTGCGTGAGAAATCAGCCTGACTATCGGTGAAATTACGCACGCTGACTGCGACATCTGTTACACGCACATACTGCGAAAACTCATTGCTAAGACCGAGAGCCTTGGTTAGTACCAATGTCGTGCCGACTGACGGGATTGGTGCCTCGTTTCTTTGCAAAAGCGTGACTCGCATTTGCCCTTGAATATGGTCCCCGAACAGATAACCTTGATAAGCGGGGCCACGGGCTAAGTACGACTCCATTCGAGACGACGCCGAGTCGCGTCTGTCGAACTGATCGCCTGTTGTGAAAAGCGTGATCGACACGTTTGGGTCTTCGGGGGGATCGGAGACGATGACATTCAGGCCAAAATAACCGTCGACGTCAGATGTGCGAACACCGGCAAAGACTTTGGCTAAGTTGACTCGCCCGCCTGCGCGGTCAAGCTCACTGATGTCGTTAAATATGCCGTTGCTCGTGCCATCGACAACGACTGCTGCAACGGGTGCCCCGCCGCCTTCAGGTACGTCATCCATCACTTGAGACTTGATGAGTTTTACGTCGCCAGCTTGTATTGCCATTTAGATCACCGTGAAACGCAGGGTTGTAAGATAGTAGTCAGTTGATTGCACGTCGCTGTAGTGAACGAATGGACGTGATTCAATTGCTCGCTCTGTATGCCGAAATATGACGTTGTATGTTTCACCTCGCAGTGTAAGGGTCATCTGCCGCCCGGCGACTGCGGCCCAATTGCGTAAGATGTCAAAGGTAGCTCTCGACATAGCTGCGCTACGGTCATCTTCAGGCTGTAAGGTGATCGGTCTGCCGTTCGTTCTAACAGCCTCTTGGATGATGAGCGCACCGCGAACTGAATAATCAGACGTCTGCTCAATGGGCGACCAATCTTCGTCTGACCAGTACAGGTCTTCTGGCAGTTCGATGTTTGTCGTGTCGTAAGTTAATGTGATTGGCATGATTACGATGCTCGGTTAGATTGATTCTCAAGTTCCTTGAACAGATCGCTCAATTGCTTCGCGTCAGCGGCACTGGCCGTGTTTACCGTCTTTGATGAACTGCCGAACTTAACCGTGACTGTATGCGACGATGTATTTAGGCCCACACTCTTACCCGATGTAATACCACCTGAAGTGCTACCACCAGCACGCTCTACGACGTTGCGTAAAGTGTTGACCCAAGAATCGGCATCGCGCATACCTTCAAGCGACGGCACCTTTGTGCTAGCCATCATCTTCTGGTTCTCAAGAGCTACACGATATGCGTTCTCAATCGCAGGCAACTCACTAGCTGCGAAGCTATCACCCCTGGCCAGTCTGTCTCGCAATTGGAAGATGAAACTGTTGTCGACCGGCCCACCTTGTTGTGACATCAGGTTGCGCTGATAGTCACTGCGACCGTTCTCGTCGATCTGAATGTTGTCGCTTGCATTGCGGATGCCGCCGACGTTGTTGGCTTGGTTCGCAATGGCCTTCGCACGAGCGGCACGCTCAACAGCATCAATTTCGGCTTCCAAGCCTTTTACAACAGAGTCGCTAGCTTCGGCTTCTTTCTTTTTGGCTTGTTCTGACTTGATTCGCAACTCAATCTCGGCACGTTGACGAACTGCCAAGTCGTCTGATCCAGTTATCAACTCCTTCTGAAGCTGTAACTCCTTTATGGTCGCGTCTGCCTCGTCTATTTTTGCCTGCGCGGCGGCTCGGGTCTGTTCAATCGACACGCGCTTTTGTACGATTTGAGCATCTAAGGCGCCTCTCTCATTACCGTAGGCTTGAGCGACCTTCTCAGACGCCTGAGCCTCGGCCAGCTTTACAGACAGGCCGGCTTGACGCGTTTGCGTGTCTACGCGCAAAGTCTCAATGCTAAGACGCAAGCGTGCGGCGGAATCGGCTAGGGCGTCTCGATACGCGTTCAACGCCAATACCTGTTGTCGCATACCTGCGGCTACCGTTTCCCCGGTGACAACCCCGCGCTCTTGCATGTAGCGCAGCGTCTCCACTTCTTTGCTCGCGGCTTCGTATGCCAGCTTCAACTCATCGACTCGACCGGAGTTGTCTTTAAGCGCCAAAGCGGCTGACTGAGAAGCGGTGGCCACGTCGTTTGCGGCTTGTGCTTTTGCACGGGCAGCTTCGGCAGCGGCGCGCAAGCCTTCTGCGTTCTTGCGTTCCGACTCGATTGAGGCAAGAACAGTCTCGTTATTCTCGTTGTTTGCTTCTGCGGCAGCTTGTAGGGCTGATACCTTCTTTTCCAGGAGCGTGGCTTGAAGCTCCCGGACGTCAGCTTCTCCTTGCAACGCCTGGGCGATGTTCTCAGACGCCTTTGCTTCTGCAACGGCTGCAATAGTGGTGTCCCCGTAAAGTTTCGCAAGACCTACTTGCATAGCGCTGCGAGCTTCTATGGCTTTGACTTCTTTGTCTGCAACAACAACGGCTTGCTCTGAGCTTTTTATAGCGTCTTGAAAGCGATCTTGGATGAGCAGGTACGACTGCCGACGACCTTCCTCGGCCTCGGCCAGTCTTTTTTGCAAAGACGCCGACACTCGCTCAGCTTCGGCTATGCGCTCGTTGTAGCCGGTCAGCTTAAACACGCCATCTGCGATTACATCGCTAAGGTCTTTTGCCACGCTGTAAGCCAGGTACGCGGCTGCACCCCACGCGCCAAACCGACCGATACCTGCTGCAAGAGTAGACGCCATCGCGGCTGCGGAGCCCGCTGTCGCCGTTACCGCTTGCCCCATGCGACCAAGTGATGCGATAGCGCCGGTCTTCGACGCAGTGTTGGTCGAGGTGACAGCTGTGTTGGCTTGCAGCGCGGCAGTCTCAGCTACTACATCCGCAGCGGCCTTCTTTCTCGCGACAGAGCCTTGTGCCTCGGCTACGGTGTTCAGCTCCTTTTGAACCGTATTCTGCTTTACGACTTCGGTGTTTACCTTTTGCTCTGTCGTAAGCAGGCGCGTAGCTTCCGCAACGGCTTTGGTTTGACCCAGGTAGTCTAGTAGCTTGAACGCCGCAAAGGCTTTACCTGCGATGAACGCAGCATCCGCGAGTCCCTTGAAGTTGTCCGCAGCAAAAGCTACCGACGTAGTGAGCGCTTTGAAGAACGTGCTGTCGTTAGCGTCTTGCGACAGCTTCGTTATTGCATTTGACAAACGGTTCCACTCAGCTTGGAAGCCCTGCACTTCTTCCTTGGCATCGCCAAACTTATCCGTCATAGCCTTGGCCAAATACGGCAGCATGTCCCGAGACAGCACCTGCCCCGTCTCAATCAGCTTGATAAGGCGATCCGTTGAGATGCCTGTAGCATCTGCCGCCAACTGCAACGCACCTGGCAGCGATTCACCCATCTGACCGCGCAACTCTTCCATCGACACAACGCCTTTGTTGGCGATCTGCGATAGAGCGTTCAGGATATTGCCGGTCTTATCGCTGCTCAGACCCAACTTACCCGCTGCACTGGCCACGGCCAAGAACAGTTCCTCTGTCTGTGACAACGAGTAGCCGCTCGTACTCAATGAAATGCTGAACTTCTTGTACTCGTCCGCAATCTGAGAAAAAGACTGGCCGGTTAAATCAGCCGTCTTACGCAAGAACGCAATCTGACGCTCAGCTTCTTGAAACGAGCCGGTCGAGATCGTCAAAGTGCGACGAAGACCTTCGATCTGGATGTTGGCTTGTAGGAACTTGCTGGCCAGGTCGATGCCTTGGTACGCGGCGGCAAGCTGTACGAACTGGTTTTTCAGAAAGTCAACGCTTGCACCAACAAGATTGAACTGGCCGGGCACCGACGAAAGCTCACGCTTGAGTTCTTTGACACGCTCATTGGCACCGGCAAACGCCCGGTCGAGTTCCAGCTTACTCAATCCCTGCGATTGAAGCAATGCCAGCGAACGGTTCACCTCGTCGATGTCAGCTTTAATCGCTGCGATTGAGCGAGCCCCTGTGACACTGAATGCCTTGTCGAGCGCATTTCCGGCTTGCCTGGCATTCTCTGCGACCTCTGCTTCACGGGCAGCGACCTCATCCAAGGCGTAGCTCAGCTTAGTTTCAGCAGCAGCCTGCTCATTGGCCGCTGCCTTTGCCGCCCGAGCCGCAGTCTCACGTTCAGCCGCAGCACGTTTGGCTAGGTTTACATTTCGCTCGTTCGCTTCAGCGACTGCGGCTTCAATCTCAGCGGATTGCGTGCGCAGTCGGTTGTACTCAGTCGATGCTTTTGCAACGTCATCAATAGCAGCCGCGAGCGCTTGCTGAGCCTGCTCAGCTGCATCGGCAGAAGCGCCCGTCTGCGTGAGTGCATCACGGGCCTTGATAACCGCCTGCGTCTGCTCGTCGTACTTACGACTCAACTGATCGACAGCTTTTTGCGTCTTGTTAGCAGCACTTTCGGCGCGCCCCAACTCGGCGTTTGAATCTCGAAGCTCGCGATTGGCCTGCTGAAGCGCAATACCCTGCTTCTTCGCCGACGTTTCTAAGCCAGCGATCTGTTCTTTTAGATTGCGCTGACGGTCGATATAGTCTTCTGAGCTTTTACCTGCGCGGTCTGTGGAAGCGCGAAGCTCATCAAGCTCACCTTTTACTTCAGCGAGCTTGATTCGGGTGTTGTCGTAAGTCTCCTGAGCGATCTTCTGAGCATCGCGCACATTCTGCGTAGCCTTGCGCTGCTCATCGAGCGAGCGAGCCAGTTGCTCAGACTTGTCGAAAGCCTGAGACATGGCTTCAGCCGTCTGCGTCAACTCCGTTTCGACTTGCTGCAAGCTCTCTGCGGCACCCGCTTGCTTACCCAACTGCTCAAGCTCAGAAGCCAGTCGCTCAAATTCAGGCGTAGCGGCTTTACCGCTTTGCGCCAGGCTGTTCAAGTCTTCCGTCAGGGCCTTGACGCGCTCGGTGTTCTTGACGTTTACGCCAATGCCGAGTTCGACGTCTTTCTTTTGTGTTGCCATTGCTTTCTTCCGGTTAAAAGAAAACGGGGTGCCAGGAATTACCCTGACACCCCGCGCCTGTCGGCCTAGCCGTCAGGGACTTGTCGTGTACGACTTATGCTGCGTCCAGCAGACGAACCGTGTAGGGCTCAATGAAGCCGGTAGGTGTCTTCATGCGACCAGGCATCGTGACGGTGTTGAAGTCGTCGGCCAGGAAGTCGAAGGCGCTGTCCGAGGCGATGATGCCTTCATGCACGGTGACGATGCAGCTTGCGTTGTCAACGAAGTTCACGCCATCCAGCTTGAACTTGGCGCGAACCTGCGCTTGTGTCGAGCCCTTGATTTCAACGCCGCTCACGCTGCCGTAAGTGGTCGTGACCTTCAAAGGTTGATCGTCGATGATGTCGCCGCTAGACAGGGCTTTGATCCAGCCCAGTGTCTTGTTCACGATGAAGTCTTCACCCTCAACGTAGGTGGCACCCGCCGCGCCTGTGATCGAAGCGCTCGCAAAAGTCTGACTGTTGTTGACCGTATAGGTGCCTGTGCCACCTGTGCCTGTGAGGAATGCGGTGATGCGTGTACCGGCTGTCATGCCTGAGCCGGAAATGGCCTGACCGACAGACAAAGTGCCGGAAGAAACAACGCTCACCGTCAAGGTCGTGCCGCTGATCGCGCCGGTAACTGCGGCGGTGACTGCACCACCAGCGACTGTTTGAGCACCTGTAAGAGACACCTTCGACAGCGCAACCCATTTGTCAATCGAAGAGACGATGGCTTCGTTGGTCAGAGTGCCTGATGTCTGAGCCACGCTTGAGGTGGTGCCCAGCAAGGCGATGGCCAGGGAGGTCTTGTTGACTTCGGACAATTCGACTGTCAGGTCAGACGGCTGCGGCACTGGAACCGATTCAATGGTTTGACCGTAGGTGAAGCGACCCTTGGAAACGAGTTCCTTCAGATCGACGTTGGGCTTGATCTCAAACTTGCGGCACTCGAAAGGGCCTTCGTAGTCCAAGAATACACCACCCTCATAACGGGCGATGTACAGATCGCCAGCCCCAAGAAACCGCGTGCGTTGCTCATGATTGAATCTCCAAAAAAGTCGCTCTAAAGAGTTCCCGCAAGTGTAAGTAATGACGAACCCGAAACAACTGCGGGAGAATTGCGTTACGGGTTCGACAGGTCTTCTACGATCTCACATTCAAATTGAATGCCACATGACACCAGCTTTGAGCCGTCCTCGCGCACACCTTTGCTGCTGCCGGTATAGCGCAGACCGGGGGTGGCATTGCGATTCGGTTTGACCAGTCCACCGAACGTCGTGTCATCGCCAAAGATGGCTTTCTTGATGTCAGTCGCGATGTCGTGAATCTTGTCGTTGGGGTTTTCTGGATCGCATACGTCATGACCTTCAGCAATAAAGCTCAAGCTAAGTCGGCATTGCAGATTCTGCTGCTCAATTGGGTCGTCGTCGCCTTCAACCAAGACGATGCACGGCGCTTCACTTTCGTTGAAAGTCAGCTTGCCGCGCTTGACTGACGCGCCGATGTCAGTCAGATAGCCGTTGGCGATGCGTATCTCGCTAAGACGCGCTGAGATGTTCGCGGCCAGTGTCTTCGCTTTGCTCATAGCTTGAATGCTTTCTCAATCTGCTCGGAGAAGTCTGATACTGCCGTCGATTCGAGATCGGCCATTATCAGAGGGATGATCTTTGCTTTCGTGCGCTCAGCATTGAACAACTGCCAAACTGAAAGCGAATGCAACGACTCCATCTTTCCTTTGTTGCCTTTGCCACCTGTCTTGGTCGTGCGGCGCATAAGCAGCACCTCGCCGTTGGGCATGCGCTGCATGAAGGCTTTGAAACCTTTCGATGAAGGTCGTATGATCTTTCGATTGCCGGTACGAACCTCGACTGAGATGTCTTTGGCCTTTGTACCAACCGGCAAGCCAAGCACTTGATTGCCGATTCGCTTTTTGAACGGCAGCTTCGAGCCGGGCTTACGAGGGTTCTCGTACATGGCGCCTTGGTTGACGGCCCCGGCCTGACCTTTCGGCAACACGCCGCCCATTGTCGTGACGAAAACCTGACGACCGCTGTTTCGAGCCGTGCCGTCATTGCGCCAGTTGGTGAACTCTTGCTCAATGCGAGCAGCGTACTGGCGCAAGTTCACTGGCTTTGTAGCAGGCTTGCGCTTGCCGCCCGGACGAAACGCAATGATTGTTGCAGTCGGCTCTTTTGGATCAGTCGCCTCTTCCACGGTCATACGCTCGTTGACATACGACTCTGAAAGCGCAACCCCCGAAAGCATTTGCCGCTTGGCTGTAGCAAAGCCTCGTTTTGTGACTTCGTTGACTGTGCGTATAGCTGTCCCACCCAGGGTGTTGGCGTCCAGGCTACCCAAGCCCTTGGCCAGTACCTCAAGCTCAGAAAGATCGTAGCTTACGAGTGCGGTAGCCATTGTCATGCTTTCAGCAAAATCCAGCGCTGATTTGCACCGTTGTCAGCGATCATCACATCAAGCGTATAGCTCTCACCGACAATAGGGTTGCCGTCTGAATGCAGGTACACCAGGGTATTGCCCTTTTGTGGATCGAGCGCTTTGTCCAGGGTTGCAACAAACTGTGCCACCGTGACGTTGCCTTGACCGTCAACGACTTCGAGCCCGCATTCGAGCGGGGCCTTTGTTTCATGGGTACCTGCAAAAAGAGCGTCCAACCCCAAACGGGATCGAACGCTCTTTGCGGCCCTGACAAACGCAGGGTGCATGGTACTCAGATCGACAGTTCGATCACAGCATCGGGCTGCGTGTTGATCGAGATGGTCTGCGTTTGAGCTTCGATCTCGACACCACGATCCATGCGCATGCGCTCTTGCTTCGAGTAGTACGGCAGGCCGTTGGTGTTGACCGTCTCGACGTAGTCAGCAGGCGCAAAGTGCGTCACGAACATATCTGCGACACCTTCTGGCACAAGAATGGCCTTGCCGTCAGGAACAAATGCCTGGCCGCTGACAGCGCCACGGTATTCCTCCCATTGAATGCCGACAAAGGGAAAGCCGCCACGCTGATCTTCGCGCAAGAACTGGCCTTCGAGCCACAAGTCATAGGCTTTCGCCACAGCGGGATGGCCAACCAGGGCATCGAAGTACGACGCCGAGCAGAATGCGCGCAGGCCGCGATACATCTTGGCGCCGAGAGCGTTTTCGACCTTGCGCTTGGCTTCGACCGCTTTGAGCTTGACTTTGGTCGTGTCGTTGTCGAGCACCATGTCATGGGTCTGCTTGGTCAGGTTGAACAGCGTGTAGCAGTCCAACAGAACGGTACTGCCATCCGAGTCAACAATTTGACCCTTCAGTGCGCCCATGCGCTGATATTCCAGGGTGACGTCAATGTCACGACGGAGCTTGCCGAGCTTGCGATTCACGCGGTTTTGAATCGTTTCCAGTTCTGTTTCACTGCCAAAAGCACGAACATTCTGGATTTCATCGGCCATCATCGCGTCGGCTTTGGCCAGGCGAACGGTCTTGATGTCGAACATGCTGGGCTTTTCGTCGCGATTGCGAGTTGGAACCGAGCCGCGTGCGGAAACGGGCACCAGGCCGAGGGTAGAGCCCAGGCGTTCGATGCTCACTGAAGTAGTGTTGATGGACTCTTCGCCGAAGAGGTTCAGTTCGCCGATGCGCATCGGCTGGTAGGGGGTGTCGTTGATGGCCTTGGTCAGCGATTGCAGACTGAAGGCGTCATCATTGAAAATGTCGAGTGATGCCATGACAGAGTTCTCCTGTAGAGTTGGATGACGCCGGAAATCAGCGGAAGAGGATCATGGCCGCAGCCAGGTCGGCGCGACCATTCGCGTCGATGCCGGTCAGCATGGAGTCTTGGACTTCAGCCAAGCGAGCGATCATGACGGCCTTTTGATTGGTCGCCGTGTCGGGCACACCTGCGTACAGGATGCCTGCTGCGACGTCGGCATCGCCAGCGCTGTTGCCATTGGCGTAGGCTTTGTAACGGCCATTGGCCATCTTGCCCACCACCGTGCCGGGCACCATCGCGCCTGCGGTTGAGTCAATGACGATGTTTTCGCGGCTTTGGTAGCCATTGGCTTCCGAGAGCAAAAACTCGCCGGTCAGCTTACCTTGTGTCAATGCCATTTTCAGGCTCCTTTGTGAGAGTTACGACGTGCAGCCCAAACGTCAGCGGTTTTCAAACCCGCCACCGGCTGCGGATCGGATGGCGTGTGCTCATTGCGTCGTGCGCTGCTCGTTGGCTTCTGCTCATCCTCGCTAGCGAGGCTGTTGCAGAGTTCAGCGCGAACATCGGCGACGGACTTCTTGTCCTGAATGAAGCGATCACTCAGATCAGGCTTCTTGGCGACTGCGCACAGAGCCGCAATTTCACGAGCATTCGTGAGTGCTGCTTTGGCGTCGGCCACGCTTGCGTAGTTGGTTGCGAAGAATGCAGCTTGGGCCTCGAAGCCAGATTCTTTGGCCAGGGCCTGGACCTGCTCAGCGACTGTCGGCTCAGCGTCTACAACCGGATCGGCTTTCGGCTCGTTCTGTGGCGAAGTCTGTTGCGCTTGCACAGTGCGGAACAGCGCTTGCACATTTGCAGGCAGGCGATCAATCTCAAAGCTGGCGGTAGCCCGCACGTTTTCCGTAACCTCATCCGCAAAGCCAAGCTCTTTCGCTTGCTCCGCGCTCATGTAAGACTCGTCCTTGAGCAATGCGCGAACTTCGTCTTCGGTCTTGCCGGTACGTGCGACGTAGATGCCGACGAGTGAGTTGTCGATCTTGTCGAGGATGTCCGCAGTATCGCGCATGTCCTCCGCGTTGCCCCAGGCCAGGGCCGACGCATAGTGAACCATCATCATGGAGTTCTCAGGCATGACGATCTTGTTGGACGCCATGACGATGAACGACGCAGCAGACGCCGCGATACCCATGACTTTGGCTGTGATCGTCACGCCACCTTCGCGAACATTCTTCAGTGCGTTGTAGATGGCGAATCCGTCGAACACTGAGCCGCCTGGTGAGTTCACGGACAAGGTGAGGTTCTTCACGCTGTCAGGCAACTTCTTCAAATCACTGATGAAGTCGCGAGCGGTGATACCCCAAACGCCGATTTCGTCATGAATGTCGATTTCAGCTTCTTCGGGTTTGTCGGCTTTCGCCTTGACGGTGTACCAAGTCTTCATATGCGTCCTCTGTTGGCTGCGATTCTATGTGCGTGGCTTGTCAGCCTTGCTGCGGTCGTATTGCAGTCGGCGTGTAGAGCGCGTGCGTTTAGGGTCGCGCCACCACTTGTCGCGCAACAGGAAATACAACTGAGCCACCGTGAACAACAGGGCGGCGACTTGCACCCACTGAGACAGCGACAGACCGAAGACAAAAGTGCAAGCCTCGGCCATTGCTGCGAACAGCCATGCTGCGGCTATCTTCAAAAATGCAATAGGTGTGTCGTTCTCGTGCATACCTTCGTCCTTTCCCAAATGCGACGAATTATGCGAATCAAATAGGTTCATGATGCTGCGCTCCTTTTGCGCGATGGTGTTGTTAAGTAAGCGTTGCGGCTGCGACAAAAGCAGCACACTGCTCAAGGGTTGGAGGCGTCAGGGTGGGCCAGCGCTGTGCGTAGTCCTGCGCGCATGCGTAATACAGGACGGACGGGTCGGCCAGCATTACCCTGGCGCGGTCTTTGAACGCCGAACGGCATACCGTGCTGCAAGTGATTGTGTCAGCGTATACGGGCTCACCCTCCACGTAATCAACAACATCACGAGCAAAGGATTCAGACCCGCCCGTGTCAGGGTCCATAGCCCGGCCAACCATCGCCGCAACACTGGCGAGCGAGGCGGGCACCGTGATGGTTATGTGTGCGTCGTATATCGTCATATCACTAACCCCGCGCACGCAGCAAAGGCTCTTTCGAGCGTTACCAATTCAGTATCAGATAAGTTTCCGCGACAAATAACATGGCTGGCCATTTTTCCGTCAAAAAACTCGCCACCATAGCTGCGCGACCCGAGTAAGTAATTGTTAAAAGTGGTGGAGGCTAGCGAGCCTGTGTTCGTGCCCTGTAAAACACTGTTTACTCGAAGCGTTTTGTTAGCCCCGGACTTGCGCCCGCAGGTCACGTATGTCGTACCTGCCACCACAGAAGCCGATGACGTGACACGCTGAACAACGCCACCCGAGTCTCGCCACAACATTTCAAGCAGTCCTGTATTTAGGACGCTGAGCCGAGCAAGCGCAAGGCTGTCAACCGAATGTCCTGCCGCAGCCAAAACTCTGCCCGAAGCCGATGTAGCTGAAGTGGCTGAAAACACACTGAGCATCACGAAATCGTCAGCCATCTGGATCGGCATTGATGCCAAAGTCAGCCGATCATCCGTGCCGTCAAACTGCCATGTGTAGCGTCCTGACGCATCGAGCCTCAATATCGGCTTTTGCGCTGTAGTCGTGTTGTTTGCCGTGATGCCGCCGAATGGATCAACTACCCGCCCAACCGGGCCGTCCACAGACGCCAGCGTTGCTGTGGCGTCCGCATAGTTACCCGCATCGACACCATTGAGATAGCCGATACCGGGTAGATACAAGTGTGCATCCGCGCCCAAGCGGCGAAGGACTGCAAAGCCAGCAGCTATGCGGCGCCGCTGTGGGCTTCTATTACATAGCGTCATAAGGCTCATGTTAGTGCTCGCGTGATGACGTTGATAGCGCGAGCCGCGCCTTGATTGATCGGCGAGCCTGACGTGCCAGATCGGAAGCGAATGTAACGCCAGGGTAAAAGGGCCATCACGTCGACCGAATAGGCGCCCCCAACTACAGGACTTGCCCAGGTGCTTGCGACTGATTGATCGGAGTTGTAAACGCCGACTACATTCCAATCCGCGTTGTTTGAACTTACTTCAATATTCAACGCAGCCGACGTCCATGCCGCTGGCATCAGAAAGCCGATGAGGGCCGTCTGATTCAAGTCAATTACCGAACTGACAGAAGCGCCATTTGCAATTGTCGCAGAGCTTACGCTGCGGACAGCACCTGCAATGACTTTCAGACCGCCCGTTGGGTCTGAAGGAATTGGCGTCATCTTGTTATCGCTACCGAGACCGTGAATAAGTGTTTGCATGCTGAATCTCCTATATGTTACGAGGTTGGGTTAGTTGGTTGGCGCAACGCGAATCAAGCCTTCACCCAACCAAACATCATTGGGGGTGGTCTCACGTCCCCATGTCTCGCCTGACACAGCCTCTTGCGGTTCGTTGAGTCGAATGAGGTACGCAGACGCCGAGCCGGGGAACGCCCGCCGACCTATGACACGCCCTCTGCCGCCAGTCTCAGTAACCTGTACTGACTGCCCCTCTTCAAACTTGAAACTACTCATGGTGAATTTCTCCTAATGGTTAAATGGCCGAATCAACGCTCTGTCAGCGTGCCCGCGATGCGGTCGATGTACACAGTAGTTGTTTCTCCAGCGGGAGCATGAATCCGAAGCTGCGGGTTAATGCTTGCCGTAGTTGGCTGCACAGGTATCCCACCTGTACCAACACGCATACCAGGGCCTCGCAGGGGTGTGCTTGGCGATGCGCCGAAAGTTGGCGACGATGTGCCGAATTGAAAGCCACCGGCAGCATCAAACCCGAAGTTGAGGATGTCGACAGCCCCGAGAGCGCTCGACTTGACATAAGCCAGGTCCGCACGCACATCAAGGTCGTGAGTCTGGAATGACACCTCGGGCACGGGGCGCAGCACAACACTGCCCGCCTGGAATAGCGTGCCAAGTGTGGTTGGCCAGGTCGCAGTTGGGTCGCTGCCAGATGCCAAAGAGCCTTCGCTCAATGCTTGATAGATAACCCCGTTGGCGACGGTAGGCTTGATGCAGTTACCTGCTTGCAAGAACCGCGATGCGACCCAGGGGAGAATAGCGAGCCGACCCATCGCAATGTACGCAAGACTTGATGCAGTCGTGCCTGTAACGACAATCTTCCATGACCCGTTTGGGTTGTAGTCGTAGCTGAGTGATGAAACAATGGTCGCCCCGCCATCTGGCTCAACAGCGCAACCCGCTGGCTGCGGCCCATATGCCCCTGATGAAAACCCAAGCAGGTCGGGATTTGGGAGCATTTGTAGCGCGGGAAGATTCTTACCAACTGGGGCGAAAACACCAGAAAAATCATCTACAACCGAATAAGCAAGCGACCAAGAGCCAAAAAGGTTCAGATGCAAATTGTCGTCGTGCCAGGTGTCTCGAATGTTGGACAAATCTGGCTTGTTTGTGTACCGGGCAATATCAATGCACTTGTACTTCGCGTAGCCGTGATCGTTCGTCAGGCGCCAAGTGTTGAATGCCGCAAGTACGTTGCGTTCTGCGAGTGTCAGAGATTGCGCCGTTGTTGTTGTTGTGTCAATCCAGTAAGCCCCCCTGGCTCGCATCCAGTTCATGATTTGGATGTGGTACGCCTTCAGCTCAGCAAGGTTTCGACGAGACAGAATGATGTCATTGATACCGAAGTCAGTGATGAAACCACCGATGTCAGAGCGAGCAAATGCAAATTGCTCCGTCAGTGAGTTTGTCATCCACGCCCCACCAGCAGCCAAGTGCTGACGGATATTGATACACCCGCCAAGCAACATGTTCAGGTTGTATAACCAAATCTGCTGGTCCCTGCCGCCTTGAGCCGCTTGATAAAAACGCGAATCGCCTGCCAATGCAAATTTCACTCCCGCAGGAACGAAGCCGCGTATAGCTTCAGTCAGCGCATTGAGAGCGTAGCCTGCTGGTACGACTCGCTTGTCGTCAGTGTGTAAAAGACGCTCGCTCAGTGCGACGGCGCCCTCGTGGCTCATGCCGGATTCAGTCAACAGTCGAATAACGAAAGACATGATAATTTCCTTTCAGTCTTAAATTGCGCCGGTTGATTCGGCGTGGTTCTTGATAGCAGCGAGCAAGTTGAGCATTTGCTCAAGCAGCGCTTCTGGATCGGGTTTCGGTTGGTTCGGATTGGGTTGCGCTGGCTTTGTTTTAACCTGCTCGTTGTCAAGCCCGAGTCGCTTCGCACGCTTCTTCGATGCCGCACGCTCCTTGTCGACCGTGTTCGGATCGTCACCACGCTCAGCGATAACCGAGTCGCGAGAGCGAAAGCCTGCCTCGACTTCCTTGGTCTTGGCTTCAACGTCTTGCGTCGGGTGAATGTATGCCCAGCCTTGGGGCGCCCATTGAACGCGTTTGCAGTTGTCAGCGAGACTGAAGCCGATCTTGCCGACAATCGTTGCCATGTCGACCCACGCTTCGCGCACCGGCTGACACATCTGAGGGATGATGATCTGCCACTGACGCTGCTCGGCGTAACGACGGAACTCGTTGATGATGATGCGCAGCGTGCGATCTTGAATCTCGCGAATGTCGCCAGATGCGAGTTCGTAAGGCATGCCGACGCCCGCTGTGGAGCCGATGTGTTGACCTCGAATGAACTCCGAATAAGTCGTACCCGCTTCAGGCGGGTTTGCAAACTCCATCGACTCACCTGGGATCAGCTTGTGAACGATGCCGGGCTCAAGGCCAACCATTGGATCGCCATCTTCTTCGGCTTCGATTGCCTTACCTGTGACTGGATCGGTGCCGTCGTTAAAACCTGGCAAGCTGTCTTGCTTGATGAATGCTGCAAACAAGTTGGCGATCTTGTAGCGTTCAATCACGGCGTCATCGACATCGAGCGTATTGCGAACGCGCACAAGCACGGGCGCGAAGTCAGGTACGCCGCGCAATTGACCGATGCGCTTTGGCTCCATGATGTGAAGCATCTGGCTCTTGGCGATACGAACCAATTGATCCGCGCTCGGACTACAAGGCTTGTCGCCTGGATGCTCTTTGTAGACCCAGTAGGCGACTTTCTGGTTTGAGCGATTCAACTCGATGCCGCTGCGAATCTTGTTGCCGCTTGGCATGCGTGGCCAGGTGTCGGCATCGAGCATGGGCACCATGTCGGCTTCGAGCAGTTGAATCTGCATCGGCACTTCCATGCCACCGTCGATACGACGCGGACGAATGCGTACAAAGCACTCACCCGACTCAAGCCATGCACGGGTTGCCAGCGTTTGCAGGCCATAAAAGTTGAGCAAGCTGTCTGCATCGCAGACTTTGCACCAGTCGTCCCAAAGCAACTCAACGACTTCGCGCTGGCTTTCGCTTTCAATCTTGTCGACACGAGGCACGATGCCTGTGCCGATCAGATTGGTCGTCCAGTGCTGAAGGGTTGACGCGTTTGTCCAGTCGTTGCGAACCGCATCGCGAGAGCGGTTGCGAATGGTCTGAAGACCTTTGATCGCTGCGTTTGGGCCGCTGTTTGGAGCCTTCCAGCCCTTCACTCGGCGACCCTGGCCACCAGCGTCGTACTGATTGACCACCGTACCTAACGTCGTACCTATGGCGGCAGCTACCTTGGTCCTGCTTGTTGTCTTTGCCGCTGGCTTGACTGAGGTCTTCGCAGCGGGCTTTGACGCAACAGCGCGGCGACTCACCGGCTGCGTTCTAGCAACTGGCTTGGCGGCTGGTTTGGCAGGCTTTGCAGGAGTTCGCGCCATTACTTGTACCCCCGACCCGCGTAGTACACGCGGGTGTGTTTGGAGCGCGGAGCTTGGGCACCGCTCGAAACTTCCTGAGCGGTCAACTGCTTTTGCAAGTCATCGCGAGCCGTCTTCAAATCCTGAATGGAGCGGTACGTCACGCTCTGCGAGCCGTTGGTGACTTGACGCTCGGCTGATGCGATCTGGTCGTTCAGTGCGTCTATCTGAGCTTGGGTGACTGCCATTTTGTACACCGTAATGAGTAGTGACAAATTATGCAGTCCGATATGTAGTCAACCGCTGCGGATCATTTGCGTGATACCAAAGTCGTATAAATAGTGCTGTATGATTTACGCATGGAAAAGAAACCCCCTCGAAAGCGCGGCCCAAAGCCTTTGATTAACGGCGAGACCTTGAAGCGCAAACAAGTGACGATTGATGAGATGACCGAACGCATGCTAAAGGTGCTCGGCAAGGGTAATTTGTCGGCGGGGGTTCGCGCAGCGGCTAGCGTGGCCTATGCGGATTACCAACGGCAGAAAGACTAAGACCCTGAGACTTTCGACTCAGGGCCTTCGCCTGCCGCTTTACCCTACGGCTCGGGTTCCAGGTGCTCACTTCCACGTAAAGCGATGTGAATTTAGCACTTGCTTTACGTTCCGTCAACCCCGGACATAGCTCGACGATGCTGAGCGTCTTTTCGGGCGTCTTGATGCGGCTGGTCGCGCTTCGGCGATTGGCATAGACGCAATCTGCCGATCCTCTTGCTCGTCTCGTCGCTCATCACGGCTAATCAAATCGCTGTTCGTCTCAAGCGGACGCGCCCAGGTGGGTGGTACTTGCCAATTGAAGCGATCTGCACCAAGACGTAGGCACGCGGCTTCGCAGTAGGCCAGCAAGTCGAACGCTTCGTTGCGCTTTCGTATCTGAACCCATAGACCTCGCTCGTTGCGCACTTCGGCCTGTAGCTCATCCCACCAGGCACGCGGCAACCATGTAGGAACATGGATGTAGCCAGGCCCTGGTACGTCGCGTCGAATGCCCGTCTCGATCACATCCTTGAGCTTGTTCGTGTTTAGCAGGTATAGCGTGATGTCGTGTTGCTTACCGTCCTTACCACCGACCTTCGTCTCTTTGATGAATGGGAAGTTGGCTTTCTGATCGCGCCCCTCACCTTTGATGAGCATGACTCGACTTTCGAGACCTTGCTTACCGATACGTCGATACCAAGCATATGCTCGGTCAGTCACCCCATCTTCACCACCCGTATCGACAACCGTTGTTCGGATACGAAGCTCTTTACCTTCGATTGTCGTCTTGTATGTGGCGCGAACGACCTTCTCGGTAATCATGTCCCAGTCTTCCTCATAACGGGCTGGGTCGATTGGCGCAAACTCGTCCCCCATGCCTTGACGGTTAGACGAGGTGATGCTGTAGCGGTCAACAATCCACTTCTCGCGGTTTGGGCCGACTGCATGTACCTGCACGACGAAGCGAGAGTTCATGCCACCTTGCACGTCGACCGTTGCGACCAGAAACCTTGTTTCAGGCGGAACGATGTAACGCAACAAGTCTTTCTCAGCACGAGACGACGGGTCTTGAGCGTTTTTCTTCGCGTCGTTTAGCAGTCGACTCATGTACGGCATGCCCTGGTCGGTGTTGACCGTGGTCTTCAGCGTTTCTTCGCTGTCCGTCAGCGAGTAGTCACGTAGCCCCTGCAAGTAGCGAAGCACCAGCGAGCGCCATGATTGATACGCCGCAGCTACACCGCCAAGCCAGTAGCCTGCGATAGAGCTTTCAATCGCCTTTCCGTGAACGTCGCCATACTTATCCATTCGCAGACCATCTTGTAGCCATACGCCTTCAGCATTCAACTGCTTTCGCTGGCGTGGCACCATCGGCCCATTGCAGTGAGGGCAGATAACTCGGTTGTATTGCGTTGCGATCTCTTCAAGATCGGCTTCACGAACTATCTCAAGCAACTCTTCGTCACCGGGTAGACCAAACAATCTCAGCCCCGGTTCAGCTTCAAATCGCTCAGAGCAATGCCAACACTTCCAATACCAGCGTCTTCGGTCACTTTGGTTGTACACCCCGAGCACACCTGTGACTGGCGGGGCTTCATGCGGCGTGGCTGGGCGCCAGTGTGGGTCAGTTAGTTGTATACCTGGGCTTGACTCGACCAGGCACATGCCCCGTGACATAAAAGTTGCGGTTCGTTTCAGCACCAGTTTGAATAATGGGCCTTCCCCGTTGACGTTTTCCGCATTCTCCATGCGGTCTAGGTCGGTAATGGCTGCGTAGCGATACGACGAGCCCGCCACGTTTGGGCCGGTTGGCCAGCCGATGCGCAACCACATACCGTGCTTGAACATCTTGTCGTGCGTGTTGTCGTCTTGCGTGCGACCCATGAGCGCGTGTAGCTTAGGGGAATGAGTAAGGGCACGCGCAATATCTGTCTTTGAAAACTCACGAGCCTTGTCCTGGGTCATCTGAATGAACAGCATGTCGCCTGGATCGTTTACGACATTGTGAGCTAACCACCCGAGCAGAAGACCACCTGTCTTACCTGTGCGGGCAGGGCCTGCAAATGCAACACCCTCATGTCGTCGACTGGCGAGCATATCCATTGGCTCGACCATGTACGGTGTTAACTCAGCCGACCATTTCGTCGGAATCATGCCAGGCTGCTTGAATATCAGGTTGTCGGCTGCGCCTTGCGATACTGATATTTTGCGGGCTGGTTGAAACGCCAGGTATGGGCTGAATACGCCCGCGATAGCTCGACTTTCGTGTTCAATCATTTTCATCCGCTTCAGCTTCTTCGGCCTTAGCTTGCGTATAGGTCTTCTCAAGGTCTTTCATCAACTGCATTTTTGCCGTGTTGATGATCTCGCCGACCTTTATGCAAATGTCCGGGTCAATACCGTCACGCTCAAGTGCGTCGGGTATTGCGTCCATTGATTGACTACATGCTGCAAATGCCTGGGCGGCAGCGCTTTCAACTGCGTCACGGTAAACGACTGAACCTTCGTCGAGGTCAGCTTTGACCTTAGCTGAGCGAGCTTGCTGTTCTTCTTTGTCGGCTTTTGCTCGTTCAAGTCGCTGATAGTCCGTTAGCTCGCCTTCAGGTGTATTTGAGGTTGCGCTCTTATGGCCACGCTTTGGGCCAGTGTTGGGGCGGGCTCCACCTCGACCAACTGACGTCTTTATCAGCGTTGCGTCGGCAAAGAATTCATCAATGGTTTTGTTCATGGTGAGGATTATTACGCGAGTGCGAAATGAAGTCCAACAGTCGCACAATTTAATGCTGAGAATCAGTTTAACTCAGTAGTAGATACCCTAACCTACAAACGCAACATTGTTTATTCAAACTTAAAAACTCAAAAACTCGCGAAGGTCGGGCTTCTTCGTCCCCGCACGTTACGGGAAACGCTAGGGGCCCCCGATAGGGTATCCACACCATTTGATTGACCGTTGTCGCGCCTCTAGCTGATCGTGTGCATAGCGTCACGTATGTATGTCCAGTGATGCAGTGATGCAGTGATGCAGTGATGCAGTGATGCAGTGATGCAGTGATGCAGTGATGCAGTGATGCAGTGATGCAGTGATGCAGTGATGCAGTGATGCAGTGATGCAGTGATGCAG
>Ga0114983_1000019_pt1 | contig 57614 bp, 49 predicted proteins | sample Shrwel_input2_RT_FD_87182 | JGI IMG/M metagenome (GOLD analysis project Ga0114983, IMG submission 87182) | Subsurface microbial communities from deep shales in Ohio, USA - Utica-3 well 1 S input2 RT | ecosystem: Environmental > Aquatic > Deep subsurface > Shale gas/oil reservoir > Produced... | reverse complement strand
GCCTGCCTGGCTGAGCTTGGCGAATGCGTGAAGGGGCAAGCGGCCCCCGGCGATCCCGAGGCCCTGAGCTTCCAGCAGGTCGATGTGACCGATGAAGATCAGGTCAAGACCAGCCTTGCAGAGACCCTGACCCGCCACGGGCGGATCGATGGAGTGATCAACAATGCCGCCCTCGCCGATCCCTTCCTGGGGCCTATCGAATCCTTGACGCTTGAGAGCTGGCACAAGGTACTCGACACCAGCCTGACCAGCACGTTTCTGACCACCAAGCATGCGGCGCAGACCTTGCGTAAAAGCCAGGGCGCTATCATCAACATCGCCTCGACCCGGGCCCTGCAATCCGAACCCGACACCGAGGCTTATGCCGCTAGCAAGGGCGGCATCGTGGCGCTGACGCATGCCTTGGCGATGAGCCTTGGCCCAGCGGTGCGCGTCAATGCCATCAGCCCAGGATGGATAGAGGTCGGCGAATGGCAAAAGCCGTCGCGTCGCCAGACAGCCAAACTGAGTGTCGAAGACCACGCACAGCACCCGGCCGGGCGGGTCGGCGAGCCACGCGACATCGCTTCCATGGCGGCCTTTCTGCTCTCCGATGAGGCGGGTTTCATCACCGGCCAGAACTTCGTGGTCGACGGCGGCATGACGCGAAAGATGATCTATGCCGAGTAGGCATGGCCTCGACTGCCGCCCCTGACTCCCGCTCTCGTCAGTTGGCGAATGACTCCGCACTAACGCATCCGACGCCCTGCATCATCCGCTACGGGTTTCATCCATAAAGGGCGCTACATCACAGCGCCCTGCTCTTTTCAATGACAAGAAGTCTGCGATAAAAGCACTCAGCGATAAAAGCGTGACAGCGCCTTGAGGACTTCCTGAGACGTCGACGCGTCAGGACGGGCCGCATTGAGCGGCTGCATATGGTAGTCGTACACCTGGAAGCGGCCAGTCGGCTCGACGTCCACCTGGCGATCCGGCAGCAGAATGCCGTAGCCCATGTAGCTGCCAGAGAGCATCCAGTCCTTCGAAGAAGCCCCCTTGATCAGGTTATGTCCCAGCGTATAGCGCTGTGGGGCAGCCTCACAGCCCAGCACCTCTTCGAGCAACGTCGGCGCAATATCGGCATGCTGAGTACGGTAGTCGATCTCGCCCCCCGAATGCCCTGGCAGATGCATGACCAAGGGCACCTCGACCTGCTCACGGGAGTAGTTGCTGCCGTGTCCCCAGTAGTTCTTGCCATGCTCGTTGAAGGACTCGCCGTGATCGGCGGTGATGATCACCGCCGTGTCTTCGAGAAGACCGCGCGCCTTCAGGTCATCCAGCACTCGACCGAGCTGCTGGTCCTCATAGTGAGCCGCGGTGCGATAGCGATTGAAATAAGGCTCGGCATCGAAATCGGGGCCCAGCGCCAAATGGTTGACGGTCTCCCAGTAAGGAGTGAAACGCGGAAAATCTGGCGGGCTGCTATAGCCGTGGACGGCATCGAAGAACAGGAAGCCGAAGAATGGCCGTTGACCATTGCCTGGCTCGTCACGTTGGCCACCGCTCTGGCCATCGACCTTGTCATTGCGTGCGTTCCACGCCAGCCAGTCCTCGGTGATCTGTTGATCGCGCTCCCAGGGCTCGCCCTCAGCGGGCTTCAGGGAGACATCATCGAGCCCCGAGAATACGTTGCGATCAAAGGCAGGACTGACCAGGGTGGCCGACGACAGCACCTTGAAGCGGTAATCCTGGGACTCGAGGGTGTCCAGCAGCACCGGCGGCTGTTGGCTCGCCGTGAAGGCATCCCAGTAGTTCACCGGCAGCCCATAGAAGAGGCTGAACACGCCGGCTTTGGTGGAATTGCCACCGCTGAAATGCTCTGAGGCACTGATCCAGCCGGGGCTATGGGCGTAGCGGTACAGATTCGGCATCACTGTCGGGTTGAGCATGTCGTGACGCAGGGTGTCGATCACCACCAACATGACGTTCTCCGGTGATTCGCTGGCACGACACGCTAGCGGGGCAAGAGGATAATTGAGGCCATGGCTGGCCTTGGACGACGCGCCCAGCTCAACGTTATCGCGAACTGCCTGCGCATCGACCCAGCCCTGCTCGATAAAGAACCGCTTGGCGGTTGCCGGATAGAACAGCGGAAAATGGCGGGTCATGGCCGTGATTTTCTGGTCATAGAAGGCATCCGCGCAGGCATGCCAGCCATGTACGCCCACCAGTGCCAGAAAGGTCAGCACAAACGCGAATCGGCTGGCGCCACCGGTGCTGCGCTTCTTGAGCACGCGCCCAAGAACGCCCTGCAGCACCAGCATGCCCAGAATCCCCGCCAAGGTGATCGAGATGGCCACCCATGAGAAGCTGAAGACGTCTCCGCCAGCGTTGACCAACAGATCGAGGATGAAGCCGCTCAGGTGGAAACGGTATTGATCGTAGACCAGCGTATCGAGCAGCAGCAGCAACTGCAGCGAACTGGCCCAGAGCGTTCCGAATAGCCACATCACCCGCCCACGCACCAGCGGTGCGAGCACGAAAAGCGGCAGTGCACCCAGCCATACCAGCAGCGAGATATGGCCTGCAAAAACCAGCCCCAGGTAGCCCCACTGAGCAAGCCCGCTGGGTTCGATGTAGTCGACATAGCGACTGGCGATCGACCAGGCCAACAGCATATTGGCCAGGGTCCAGGCGCCTATCCAGCGCCAGCGAAGAAAGAGAGTAGAACGCATGATGGGAAACCGGAAATGACAGTCGAAGCACGCCAGACAGTGACAGCACGATTTGCTTGAGAATCACTGCTAGAAAAACGATTAGCATGCTAATATTAACTGGATTGCACTGCCAAGCCAACCCATGACGCCATTACCACCTTCGTATTATATACAGCTTGCCATTTTTAGGAAATCAGGATGGCGTGCTTATCGAGCAATCGCGTTCCCTACGCTGCGTTCCGTTATCAGCGCCAACGTCCAGCGCCGAGATTCGCTGCCAGGCAAGCGTTAAATCAGGTGCGGGGCCAGCCACTGTTTCAGTTGCGGCCCCTGCATGACACCGGCCTGTCGGGCGACTTCCTGACCGTGACGAAACACCGCCAGGGTGGGGATACTGCGGATGTTGAAGCGCCCGGCCAGTGCCTGCTCGGCATCGGTATCCAGCTTGGCGAAGCGGATACGTGGTTCAAGCTCACCGGCCAGTTGGGCGAAGATCGGTGCCATCGCTTTGCAGGGCCCACACCAGGCCGCCCAAAAATCTACGACCACCGGCAGATCGCTGCGATTGACTAGGGCATTGAAGTTGGCGCCGTTAAGTTCGACGGGGGCGCCGGTGAATAGCGCCTGCTTACACTTGCCACAGCGGCCCTGAGCCAGCCGAGCCTGTGCCACCCGGTTCAAGGCGGCACAATGCGGGCAGGCCAGTGTCAGACTGTCGGCGGGCGCGTCGTTTGATGAGTCAGTCATGATGATGTCTCCAAGAATTGATTCAGTCGTAAATTGTCAGAAAGCGGTCAGTCGCTCGTAATATGGCCAAGCGCCCCGCTGCCTTCAAGGCAGAGCGCCCTATCAAGTTGCCGCCGCTCTTGAGGCTTCTTCTCACTGTTTTTTTCATCGCTCTTTAACCGCTTTTTTGCAGTTCCACCGAGGCCCTGACATATCCCCATGACATCACGACCGCATCCACGCATCCTGCTTCGCCTGCTTTCGTTGCTCAGCCCCTACCGCATCCGCCTGATACTGGCGGCAGTCGCGTTGCTGGTGGCTTCGGGTAGCGTGCTGCTGGTTGGTCAGGGACTCAAGATGGTCATCGACCAAGGCTTCATCGCTGAAGATGCCGCGCGCCTCAATCAGGCCTTGCTTGGCTTACTGGTTATCGTTGCTCTGCTTGCCGGGGCCTCGGCGCTTCGCTACTACCTGGTCACCTGGATCGGCGAGCGGCTGGCCGGCGACCTTCGTCGCCAGGTGTTCGATCATCTGCTGACCCTCGAGCCGGCCTTCTTCGAGCAGGAATCGGCCACCGCCGGCGGAGCCGGTCATGGCGGTGCCGGAGAGATCCAGTCGCGGTTGACCGCCGACACCAGCGTGCTGCAGAGCCTGTTTGGCTCGTCACTGTCCGTGGCGTTGCGCAATCTGCTCATGCTGATCGGCGCGGTGATCATGATGGTGGCCACCCAGCCCTGGCTCTCGGCGGTTGTCCTACTGGGCATTCCTGCGACGCTGTTACCCATCCTGTGGTACGGGCGCCGGGTCCGACGCCTGTCGCGCTCGAGCCAGGACCAGGTCGCCGAGCTTGGCCGCTACGCCGGCGAGGCGCTGACCGGCATCCGCACGCTCCAGGCTTTCGGCCATGAGGATATCGACCGACGCGACTACGGAGCCCGGGTCGAGACCGCCTTCACCACGGCCATCAACCGGACCCGTCAGCGAGCCTGGTTGACCGGTATCGCCATGCTGGTGGTCTTCACGGCCGTCGGCCTGATGCTCTGGCAAGGGGGCCATGCGGTGCTGGCTGGCGACATGAGTGCTGGCGAGCTGTCGGCGTTTGTTTTCTATGCGGTGCTGGCCGCCGGTGGTGTAGCGGCGCTGGCCGAGGTGGCCGGTGATGTACAGCGTGCCGCCGGCGCTGCCGAGCGCCTGCTGGAACTGCTCGACGCCCGCCCGACGATCACAGCCCCTGCCGTGCCGCGAACGCTGCCCGACCGGGTCGAGGGAGCGATCGGCATCGAGGCAGTGCGCTTTGCCTATCCTAACCGTCCAGGCACTCCAGCGCTTGATGGCATCAACCTGCATATCCGCCCCGGTGAACGGGTAGCGCTGGTCGGGCCTTCTGGCGCCGGCAAGAGCACACTCCTTCACTTGCTGTTGCGCTTCTATGACCCCCAGGCCGGACGCCTTACCCTGGATGGCATCGATCTTCGCGAGTTCGACCCGCACACCTTGAGGGCCCAGTTGGGGCTGGTTTCGCAGGAGCCAGTGCTATTCTCGGGCTCCGCGGCCGACAACATCCGCTACGGCAAGCCCGAGGCGAGCCCTCAGGACGTCCGTGAGGCAGCCCGAGACGCCAATGCTCTGAGCTTCATCGAGGCCCTGCCGGATGGCTTCGAGACTCCCTTGGGGCCCGGTGGGGTGCAGCTTTCGGGCGGCCAGAGACAGCGGCTGGCCATCGCCCGAGCCCTGCTGCGAGACCCGCGAGTGCTGCTGCTGGACGAGGCCACCAGCGCGCTGGACGCGGAAAGCGAACGCGTCGTCCAGGAGGCACTGGACCGCCTGATGCGAGGACGCACCAGCCTGGTGATCGCTCACCGTTTGGCAACAGTTATCGCCGCCGACCGCCTGCTGGTGTTCGACCAGGGAAGGCTGGTCGCATCGGGAAGCCACACCAACCTTTTGGAGTCCAGCGCACTCTATCGGCAGCTCGCAAGCCTGCAATTTACAACGAATATATCAAGGCGTGACGCGAAGTAATCAAGTGTGATTAAAGGTACAGACATATCGGCCGATGGTTTGCATATTAGAAAACACACTGAATTAGCTGACCTCGTCGTCACTCACGGTCATGGACGAGCCGATATTCATGTCTACCTTGCTACTCCTGATCATGCCTGCCTCTGCCGTAGTGATCGCCTGGTGGTCGATCGAGCACCGCTACCGACGTCCCTTGAAGCAGATGATCGCGCGCATCGAAACCCTCGGCGAATCCACTGAAGGTGGACCTTTGCCGTCTTATAACGTCTTGCATGGATCGCTGGCTGACCGGTTGGCACAGCGAGTCGACCATCTATGCGCGGCCAACTGCGAGCTGCAGGAACAGGCGATCAAGGACCCGCTCACGGGACTTGGCAACCGCCGGCTGCTGGAACAGCGTCTCGATATCGCCCTGCCTCTTAGCCGTCGCTGGTTACATGCGGTGTCAGCGCTGGTGATCGACGTCGATCATTTCAAGGAATATAACGATCTCTATGGTCACCAGGCAGGCGATGAGTGCCTGGTCGAGATCGCCAACGTGCTGCGCGACACCTTCCGGCGCGAGACCGATATCGTGGTGCGCCTGGGCGGCGAGGAGTTCCTGGTGGTGCTGCTCGATGCCGATGAAGACGAAGCCGTGCGGCTTGCCGAGGCCATGCGTGGCATGCTGCAAGCAGTAGGCATCGAGCACGAAGCCTCCAGTGTCACTGACGTGGTCACCGTCAGCATCGGCGTTGCCGTCACCCGTTCCGGCGAACCGGTCAGCCTCGACGATATCATTGCCACCGCCGATGCCGGCCTCTACGAATGCAAGGAGACCGGCCGCAACCGGGTGATAAGCCGAACGGTCACCCGGACCGATCGGGAGGAAACCCGCGCGATGGCCTGATCACTGCATGCATGACCAGCCACGTCCTGCATGTCGCGCGAAGCGGCTTACGTCGTCAGGCCCGTCAGCGTATCGAGCCTGACCTCAAGGAATCGAAGCAGGTTCCTTGCCGCTATCGACCCATGTCCAGGGTCGTTCCCCAGGCGAGCAAACCGACCTGCCACACTGATCGCCTGGCATGATAAAGGCCCCACCGTCGTGGCCTCTTAGGGCTATCATGGTGACTCAAGATTGACAGGTAAGGGGATCGCATCTGATGCGCCCTGTCTTACTCAAGCCCAACAGGTGACGTTATTCACTCCCCTGACCGTCAATGATCAAGGCCAATAGTTCATGGGCAGACTCTTCGTCATTTTACTGCTGGGACTGGGACTTGGTGCCTGCGCAGCCCCGGCAGTAGAAACTCGCGACGGCTATAGCGTCGATCATCGCCATACCGCAACGTCTCACTCGAGCCGGGTGCGCTACCTGGTGATCCACTACACCGATGCCGATGAGGCCGACTCGCTCAGCGCTCTTACCGGTCCGCGGGTCAGCAGCCATTATCTGATCCCCCCGCCGCGTAGCGGCAAGCCGCCCCCTGTCTACCAGCTGGTCGACGAGTCACGGCGGGCCTGGCATGCCGGTGCCAGCGGCTGGGCGGGGCGTGAGAATCTCAACGATACCTCCATTGGCATCGAGATCGTCAATGCGGGGCCGGATCGGCCCTTTGCAGACCTCAAGGACGGTGCGGACGTGACCTGGGCGCCCTTCCCCGACGCCCAGGTCACCGCGCTGATCGCGCTCGCCCGGGACATCATCGCCCGCCACGACATCGCCCCCACCGCAGTGCTGAGTCATGCCGAGATCGCCCCGACCCGCAAGATCGATCCCGGCCCGGCCTTTCCCTGGAAGCGGCTTCACGCGGCGGGCATTGGCCCCTGGCCGGATCCGGCAAGGGTCGCCCGCTATCATCGATACTTCACCCAAGCCCCACCCTCGCTTGGCGACCTGCAGCTGGGGCTTACAGCTTGGGGTTTCGCGCTGGAACAAAGCGAGGTCCTGGATGAAGCGACCCGAGGTGCGCTGCGCGCCTTCCAGATGCGTTTTCGCCCGGAGGACTACCGCGGGCTCCCCGATGCCGAGACCGCGGCGATCCTCTGGGCGCTGCTGGAAGGCTACCGGCCCGAAGCAATGCCCCACCGCTGAGGCAAGCGGCCGTCAGGCGGTGACCTTCATCTCCTCATCGGCCCGGAAGCTGCGCATATGCCCGTCTCGCTCCACGGCCACGTGCCAGATGAGTGCCTGCTCCAGGCAGTGGGGCGTATGGCCGCCACGCTCCCTGGCCTGCTCGAAGTAGCGCCGCAACGCTGGACGGTAAAGCGGATCGGCACAGTGCTCGATCACCCGCTCTGCCCGCTCCCGGGGAGCCAGGCCGCGCAGGTCGGCCAGACCATGCTCGGTGACCAGGATGTCCACGTCGTGCTCGGTATGATCCACATGGCTGACGAAGGGCACCACGCTCGAGACGTCTCCCCCCTTGGCCAGTGACTTGGTGACGAAGATCGACAGCTGGGCGTTACGGGCGAAGTCACCTGAGCCCCCGATGCCGTTCATCATCCGAGTGCCACAGACATGGGTGGAGTTGACGTTGCCGTAGATGTCGAACTCCAGCGCGGTGTTGATGGCAATGATGCCCAGTCGACGCACGATGCCAGGATGGTTGGAGAGCTCCTGGGGCCTCAGGATCAGGCGGTCACGGTAGTCGTCCAGACGCGGCCATACCCGCTTGCCGCACGCCTCGGAAAGGGTGATCGAACAGCCCGAGGCAAACTCCAGCTTGCCGGCGTCCAGCAGATCGAAGGTGGAGTCCTGCAGCACCTCAGAGTACATGGTCAAGTGCTCGAAGGGGCCCTCGGCCAGCCCGCTCATCACCGCATTGGCCATGCTGCCGATCCCTGCCTGGAGCGGCAGCAGCGAGGCTGCCAGGCGCCCGGCCTCCACCTCGGCGGTGAAAAAGCCGATCAGCTGATCGGCGATACTCCGGGTATCCACATCCGGTGGCAATACCGTGGAGGGGCTGTCGTGGCCATGGGTGACGACGATGGCGGCGATCTTCGCGGGATCGATGGGGATGTAGGGGGTGCCGATGCGCGAGTCCGGCGCCACCACGGGGATCGGCGGGCGAGTAGGGCGCATCTGCGGGATATAGATATCGTGGAGCCCCTCCAGCTCGGCGGGAGAATCGAGGTTGAGCTCGATGATCACCTTGTCGGCCAGGATCGCATAGCTGGCCGAATTGCCCACCGAATTAGTGGGCACGATACCGCCCTCCTCGGTAATGGCACAGGCCTCAACCACCGCCACGTCGAGATCGGCGAGCTGACGGTTGCGCAGCAGCTCAACGGTCTCGGAGAGATGCTGGTCGATGAACATGACCTCGCCGGCATTGATGGCGCGACGCAGGGTGGTATCCACCTGGAAGGGCATGCGTCGCGACAGCACCTTGGCCTCGGTCAGCCGCTGATCCAGGTCGTTGCCCAACGAGGCGCCCGTCATCAGCGTGATGGAGAGAGGCGTGCGGGCCGCACGCTCGGCTAGCGCCAGCGGCACTGCCTTGGCCTCACCGGCGCGGGTAAAGCCGCTCATGCCCACCGTCATGCCGTCGGTGATCAGCGCGGCGGCCTCGTCGGCGCTGCACAGCCGATCACGCCAATGGGGCCAGCGGCAACGTTCCTGAATGGTGGTCTCGTCATGCACGCCCGGGGTCCTCCGTCGCTCAGGGTTGATAATTCGGAAGCTCAATGATTGCACGTAAATCATAACTCCACTATCGATATCCGGATTTTATCGGCAATTGTCTAATACATCGACATTTTTAACACGGACCACGCGGCACCCACCCAACAGGCTTTTGCCGCCACCCGGGCTTCACCGTACAATGTGTGTAACTCTGCCCGCCGGCCATCAGGCCGGCCGGTGCCCGTTCAAGATTCGAAGGAAACGCCGGACCCATGCGCGCCAGCCAATTGTTGCTCTCCACCCTCAAGGAAACGCCCGCCGACGCCGAAGTGATCAGCCATCAGCTGATGCTGCGCGCGGGCATGATTCGCCGTCTGACCTCGGGGCTCTACACCTGGCTGCCGATGGGCCTGCGCACTCTGCGCAAGGTCGAGCGGGTGGTCCGCGAGGAAATGGATCGCGCTGGAGCCCAGGAAGTGCTGATGCCGGCCGTGCAGCCCGCCGAACTGTGGCAGGAATCCGGCCGCTGGGAGCAGTATGGCCCGGAACTGCTGCGCCTCAAGGATCGCCATGACCGCGACTATTGCGTGGGGCCGACCCACGAGGAAGTGATCACCGACCTGGTGCGCAAGGAGATCTCGAGCTACAAGCAGTTGCCGTCGAATTTCTACCAGATCCAGACCAAATTCCGTGACGAGATCCGCCCGCGCTTCGGGGTGATGCGCTCGCGTGAGTTCATCATGAAGGACGCCTACTCCTTCCATATCGATGAAGACTCCCTGAAAGAAACCTATCAGGCGATGTATGACGCCTACGTGCGCATCTTCACCCGCCTGGGGCTGGATTTCCGGCCGGTGATCGCCGACAACGGCTCCATCGGCGGCACCGGCTCCCACGAGTTCCACGTGCTGGCCGACTCGGGTGAGGACGATATCGTCTTCTCCACCGCGTCCGACTATGCCGCCAACATCGAGAAGGCAGAAGCCCTGCCAGCACCGCTGGGCAGTCAGGTCACTGCTGCTGCCGCGAGCGAAGAACTGCGCCTGGTCGATACCCCCGAGACCAAGACCATCGCCGCGCTGGTCGACAAGCATGGCCTCGCCATCGAGAAGACCATCAAGACGCTGATGGTTCATGCCGACGCCGGTGGCCTGATCGCCCTGCTGGTGCGTGGCGATCATGAGCTCAACGAGATCAAGGCCGAGAACCTGCCCGAGGTCAAGGCGCCGCTGACCATGGCGACAGAGGCCGAAATCCGTGCCGCCGTGGGCGCGGGCCCCGGCTCGCTGGGCCCGGTCAATCTGGACATGCCGGTGATCGTCGACCGCAGCGTGGCGCTGATGAGCGACTTTGGCGCCGGCGCCAACATCGATGACAAGCACTACTTCGGCATCAACTGGGAGCGTGACCTGGCATTGCCCAAGGTCGCCGACATCCGCAACGTGGTCGAGGGCGACCCCTCGCCGGACGGTCAGGGCGAACTGGCGATCAAGCGCGGCATCGAGGTCGGCCACGTCTTCCAGCTGGGCACCAAGTACTCCCAGGCCATGAATGCCACCGTGCTTGGCGACGACGGCAAGGCGGTGCACCCGTGGATGGGCTGCTACGGCATCGGCGTGACCCGGGTGGTGGCCTCTGCCATCGAGCAGAACCATGACGACGCCGGCATCATCTGGCCGGATGCGCTGGCGCCCTTCGAAGTAGCCATGGTGCCCATGAACGCCCACAAGTCGGAACGAGTACGCGAGACCGCCGAACGCCTGTACCACGAGCTGAAGGCTCAGGGCATCGATGTGCTGCTCGACGACCGGGATATCCGCCCCGGGGTCAAGTTCGCCGACCAGGAGCTGATCGGCATCCCCCATCGCCTGGTGATCGGCGACCGCAGCCTCGACAAGGGTGAACTCGAGTACAAGGGACGTCGCGATGAAGAGGCCACCATGGTGCCTGCCGACACCATCGTCGACTTCCTGCGCTCTCGCATCGGCTGATGCCTGTCGCCGGGCCCCGCCTGCCACGCACAGCGCTGCTGAGCCTGGCCATCCTGGGCTCGGCTTTGCTGATGGCCGACTCCCTGGCCCGGGCTGATACTGGCCCGGGCTATTCCGCGCCCCTTCACCAGACGCTGGAAAGCGTACTCGACACGCCAAGGCCCGCCATCGACCTCTGGGCGGACCTCCAGTGGCGCTCGACCATGGCGACACGACTTTCCCGTTACATCGAAGACCCCGCACGGCGCTCACACCTGCTGGACAACATCCAACAGGAAGCGCGGCTGGCGGGGCTGGCCCCCGGCATTGTGATGGCATTGATTCAGGTCGAGAGCGCTTTTCGGTCCAATGCCGTCTCCAGTGCTGGCGCTCAGGGTCTGATGCAAGTGATGCCGTTCTGGGTCGAAGCTCTGGGGCGCCCCGAGGATGACCTCTTCGACCCTCTGCTCAACCTTCGCTATGGCTGTACCATCCTCGCCCACTACCTGGACGTGGAGGACGGTGATCTGACTCGCGCTCTGGCCCGCTACAACGGCAGCCGGGGCGAGACTTGGTACCCTGAGCGGGTGATGAGGGCCTGGCGCCAGCACTGGTGGCAGCCCCCTTGATCTGCCCGGTTATCACCGGTATTGATGCACTCACGCTTTATCAGAAAAACAGTTTGTGCTGCTTATAGCACCGATGATGCAGGTGACACGATGCTCTGGCTGCCTCGAAATCCCTGTGAAACGCCTGTGAGAAAAGGAACCCATGTGACCAGAGCCCCTCACGTACTGCTGAGCTCCTTGCTGTTGGCCACAGGCCTCTTGAGCAGCCTGGCCGCACAGGCCGCCCGCATCACCGTAACCGATGCCGCAACCGGCAAACCGCTTCCAGAAGCGGTGGTCGAGGTAGATATTGAGGGCGCTTCCAAGGCGGCCCCTTCATCGGTGGACGTCTATCAACGCAATGCCGCCTTTCATCCCCATGTCAGTGCCGTAAGCGTAGGCAGCCGCGTCAGCTTTCCCAATCGCGACACCACTCGCCACCATGTCTATTCCTTTTCCCCCACCGGTGTCTTCGACCTGAACCTCTACCGACAGGAGACGCCGCCGCCCGTGCCATTCGATACTGCCGGGGTGGCGGTACTCGGCTGCAACATCCACGACCATATGCAGGCCTTCATCGTGGTCAGCGATGCCGCGAAATTCGCCATCACCGACGAGAATGGTCAAGTCAATCTGGAGGACCTGCCACCTGGCGAGCACCGACTGCGGGTATGGCACCCTCGCCTTGAAGAAACCCATCAGCAGTGGTGGGAGGCACCCAGGCCGGTCAGCGCCAGCGACCTGCGCAGCGTCTCCCTATCGCTTTCGGTCGCAGCGAAACCAGCGGCTGAGCAGTCTTCGCTGCAACAGCGCTTCAATCGGGCCTTGAGCCAGTGAGGCCCGCATGACGTTCCGCTCCCGCCTGCTGATTACCATGCTCTCGGTGGTGATACTGGCTCAGGTCGTCACCGCGGCCGCCACCCTGAGCGCCATCCGCGCCGATATCATGGCATCCGGCCAGCGCGACCTGGACGTCGGCCTGAGCGTGCTGCGCGAGGTGCTCGATGCACGCGGCCAGCGGCTGCGTGATACGGTCGACATCCTCACCGACGACTTCGGTTTCAAGAGTGCCGTGGCCACCAAGGACACCTCCACGCTCGAATCGGTGCTGATCAATCATGGCAGCCGCGCCGAGGCAGATATGGTGCTGCTCACCGACCCCAGCGGGCGCTTGCTGGCAAGCAGCCATCACGAGACCGGCAGCCAGCTGCCTTTCAAGGGGCTGTGGCGCGCGGCTCAGGAAGGCCAGGGCAGCGTCGAGGTGGTGCTGCAGGACGGGATTCCCTACCAGTTCGTCCTGTTACCCGTGCGTGCGCCCAACCTGATCGGCTGGGCAGGTATGGGCTTTCGGCTAGATGCCGAACTCGCCAAAGAGATCGATGCCCTCACCCAGCTGCCGGTCAGCTTCATTGGCCACCACCTCGGTCAGGACCAGGCAAGCTATACGGCGACGTCTCGCGCTGACCTGCCGCCCGAAGAGCTGACTCAACTGCTTAGTGCACTCGATGGCATGGGTTTGGTCGCGGAACTGGATGCAAACGCCGACTATCTGACCCGCGCCCGTTTGCTGCGCCGCGCCGGTGAGGATGAAGCCTTCGCCATGATCCAGGCCTCACGCACGAGCCTGCTGGCGCCCTATCGTAATATTCAGTGGCAACTGCTGGCGCTGTTCGCCGCCACCCTGACGCTGACCGCCTTGGTCGCGGCGTTCAGCGCCAAAGGCATCAGCCGCCCGCTGCGGCGACTCGCCGATGCCGCCAGGCGTATCGGCCAGGGCGAGCGTATAGCCGACCTCAAGTCTGGTCAGCACGGCGAAATGCGTGTGCTCGCGGATACACTCATGACCATGCAGGAAGACATCGCACAGCGGGAGGCAAGCCTCCTGCACCAGTCTCGGCATGATATTCTGACAGACCTTCCCAACCGCACGTCGGCGCAGCACGACGTTCAGGGCGATATCGAAAAAGGCAGTGGTTTCACCCTTCTGCGTATGGCGATCGGCGACTTTCGCCGCATCAACGACACCTTCGGCTACGCCCTTGGCGACCGCGTACTGATCACGCTGTCACGCCGGCTCGATCGGTTGCCGGCACCAACCGTGCAGGCCTACCGCATCGGCGGGGACGAGTTCCTGCTGCGCCTGGATGCCCCGTCCTGCCCGCCCGGGTGGTTCGAGGCGCTCCAGGATGAGCTCGCCGAGCCAATCGATCTGGAGGGGTCACCCATCCGTCCGCGACTGTCGTTCGGCGAGGTGCGATTTCCCGAGGATGGCGACACTCCGCACCTGCTGATGCGACGCGCCGACGTGGCCCTGGACATCGCCCGCCATCATCACCATGCCCACCAGCGCTACATTGCCGGCCAGGACGAACGGCACCTGCGTCAGTTGACCCTGATCCGCGACCTGCATGACGCGGTAGAACAGCACCAGCTGACCATGGTCTACCAGCCCAAGATACTGGCGACGAACGGCGATATCGTCCAGTTCGAGGCACTAATGCGCTGGGAGCACCCGACGCTCGGCTTCATTCCACCCGACGAGTTCATCACCCTGGCCGAGCGCTCCGGCAATATCCGCATGCTCAGTAGCTGGATGATCGAAACCGTCTGCGCCCAGCTTCATCAGTGGCAGACACAGGGCCACAGTCTGCGCGTGGCCATCAATCTGTCGGCCGAAGACATCATGGACGAGACCCTGACAGCGCGACTGAAAGAGGTGCTTGAGAGGAACGGCCTAGTGCCCGACCAGTTGGGGCTGGAAGTGACCGAGAGCGCCATCATCAAGGACCCTGCACTCGCCACGCGTCATCTGGAGGAGCTGCGCGGCGCCGGCATGACGCTGGCGATCGACGACTTCGGCACCGGTTATTCGTCCCTCGCCCAACTGAAGCGGCTGCCGGTGCAGGAGCTCAAGATCGACAAGTCGTTCATCCTGCGCCTGGATGACTCCCCCGACGATGAGGTGATCGTGCGCTCGACCATAGAGCTCGGCCAGAACCTCGGCCTCAAGGTCGTGGCAGAGGGCGTCGAGACCGAGGCAAGCCGCACCATCTTGAAAGGCTTCGGCTGCCACTACCTGCAGGGCTATCTGATTGCCCGGCCACTACCCGCAGACGAGGTCACTTTATGGGTCGAGCGTTATCAAGCCCAGCAACCCCCGACACAAGGAGCCTGAGGATGAGGCGATCCGGGTTCTCTTTTGCCCCCATCATGCTGGCCATTCTTGCCCTGCTGAGTTCCCCTGCCACCCAGGCGGGCAGCCGCCTGCTGGCCACCGGCGGCGTCACCCAGGTCGAGGGCGCGGCAGGGGGCGGGATATCGCCCTGGGGGGTGCTGGCCGGCACCGCGAGCGAAGGCGAGTTCGCCGCCACGGCCAGCGTCAGCCAGGCGCGAGTCGATGATTACACCTTGGGGGTAGCCGGTATCGCCGGCAACATCCAGGACCGCCTTGAGCTATCGCTGGCCCGACAACGTTTCGATCTGAACACCCTGGGCGGTCGCCTCGAGCAGGACATCCTCGGCGCCAAGCTGCGCCTCTACGGCGACCCTCTGTATGACACCTGGGGCACCTGGAGTCTGGGGGTGCAGCACAAGCGCATGGTCGATGGCGAACTGGCCAAGGCGCTTGGCGCCAAGGATACGGCAGGCACCGACATCTATCTCGCGACGAGCAAGCTCTGGTTCGCGGCGGTTGGCGGGCGGAACCTCTTGACCAACTTGACCCTGCGCTCGACCCGCGCCAACCAGGGCGGGCTGCTGGGATTCGGCGGCGATCAGAAGGCAAGTCGGTCACTGGTCGTGGAGGGCTCGCTGGGGCTGATGCTGGCGCCGGACTGGGTCGTCGGCGTCGAGTATCGCCAGAAACCCGACAACCTGGGGGTCGCCGCCGAAAACGACTGGCGCGACGTCTATGTGGCACATTTCTTCAACAAGCACGTCTCGCTGACCGGAGCTTGGCTCGATCTTGGCGATATCGCCGGCCTGGCCGATCAGCAAGGCGGCTATCTCTCGCTGCAGGTGGCGCTATGATCGGCTGTTTTCACACTCCAACGGGCGGCGCTTCTCGGAGCCGCGCTTATCGAGACGATGCCTCTGGCGGCAGTGCTTTTCGAGTCAGTGCTTTTCGGGTCAGTGCTTTCCAAGCAGCATGGAGGCCGGCCCTGCTGATCGTCGGCCTTGTGATGCTGGGCGGCTGCGCTCATTCCCCTCCCGCCCCCAGTGCAGAGGAGTATCAGGCGAGCACCGACGACGCCGGCTCACGCGCTGTGGCAAACGCCAGTGACGACAGCCTGTATGCCGCTCTTGGCGGAAAGCCTGTGATCGACGCCGTGGTCAATGACTTTCTCTATCGCATTGCCGGGGACGAGCGCATCGTCGACTTTTTCGCCAATACCAACATCGATCACTTCGCCGAGGCCTTCGCCACCCAGCTATGCGATATCAGCGACGGCCCCTGTGACTACGCGGGTCCCTCGATGGCTCGTGCCCACCAGCAGATGGGCATCACCAACGCGCACTTCAATGCCGTAGTCGATCACCTGCGTGCCGCACTAGTCGACCAGGACGTGCCCGCCGGCCCGCGCAACCGCTTACTGGGGCGCCTGGCTCGCCTTCACGATGCGGTGATGCTACGCCAGCCCTAAGCCCCTCACGTCATCCTTCACGTCAGCTCTCTTCAGCCCTCACGTCAACGCTCAGGCCAGGGAAGTGCCCACACTGCGCGAGGGAGAAAAGTGAACCGCCACAAAACGTCTCGCCATAAAAAAGCCGACCCGAAGGCCGGCCACAGGAGGCAATGCCCCCTTCCCCTGACGACTCATGTCGCGCGACTTGGACTCCCCTGCGGGCGTCTTCGCCGTTCAGTGCCGATGTTTCCCCTTGCGCCGATGATCACGCCTCACGAAGCCTAACAAGCCGATCATGAAGGCGATCACCAAGCCCAGGGTGCCCAGTCCGAAAACCACGCTTTCATCCCAGTACAGGCACTGCTCCTGCCGCGACGTGATGGCGTCACTCTAACGGGCGGCGACAGGAAGGGGGGTGATCTGGATCAATTTTCTCAAGCCTCGGCCACATAGCACTCCAAGGGCTTGATGTGGATCAGTTTTTGCGCGCCGCCGTCACAGCACCTTGCGATCTTCGACCTTGGCATGATCGGTGCCTTCCGGCAGCGGATGGCCCTTGGCCAGCTCCGCCCGAGTCGCTTCACGCACCGACAAAACCTCAAGATCGTAGGTGAGGGTCTCGCCTGCCAACGGATGATTGGTGTCGACGGTGACCTGGGTGGCCCCGACCTCAAGCACCGTTACAACCTGAGGGCCATCCTCACCGGGGGTCTGAAAGCGCATGCCGGGGGTCAACTCGGCGACCGGAAACGAGCCTCGACCCACTTCCTGCACCTTGGCTTCGTCTCGCTGACCATAGGCGTCATCAGGGCCCAGGGTGGCACTCAGGGTAGCGCCGGGAGCCTGGCCCTCTAGGGCGCTCTCCAGGCCAGCCACAATATTGACGTGGCCGTGTAGATACTCGAGGGGAGTCTCACGGGCGCGGGAGTCATCGAGCAGGGTGCCGTCGGCATCCGTCAAGCGATAGTGCAGGTTGACGACCCGATGAGGGGCGATTTGCATGTAGAACACTCCTAATACTGGACGCGCAGCCCTACGTTCACTGGGTGCGGCGTAGCTGGGCGATGGGCATTTCCAAGCGCTGCTGCTTGTGCAGCATGTTGAGCAGCACGATGGCACGCTCCTCGCCTTTCTGGGATTCAAAGACCGCCTTGAGATCCTGGAAGGGACCCTCGATGATCTCGACGCTCTCGCCGGCGCGGAAATAGACGTTGGCCGTCTCGTTCTCCGGCGATGTACTGGCATTGCGCCTCAGGGTCTCGATCAGGCTATCGGCTACCGCCACCGGCTCGTCGCCGAAGGTCAGCAGTTTGAGCACTCCGCGAGTCGAGCGGATCGGCCGCCAGTTGCTGGCGATGCGATCCAGGCGAATGAACAGATAATAGGGAAACAGCGGCTCTGCAATCCAGGCAAGTTTGCCACGGCGCTTCTTCTGCACCTCAAGTACCGGATGAAAGACATCAAAGCCCTGATTGGCGAGATGCTCGGCGGCACGAAACGACTCACTTCCCTTGCACTGGATCACATACCAGCGCGCAATGGCATCGCTCTCGACGCCATCGGCATCATGCCCCTGGCCATCAATGGCATCACTCATAAGTCTCCCTTCTCCTCGCGCGCATCCTTGGCAGCGACTGCAGCGATTGTCACACTTAGCGTATTCGTCGCTCTTGGCGCACGTACATCGTGGACTTCATGAACGGCCATCTGGCGACTAACGGCCTGTCGCCGCCGCCCATGAACAACGATAGGTATTTGATTTTCCATAGCGTCATGCGACGCGGTCAGACATCATTCTAGCATTGCCCCACCGACCACGTGTAAGCCCCACCCTTTTCCGGAGTGTTTTGATGCCCTCGTTATCCCCACGCCGAAGCTGGCGCGACGCCCTGGCGGTCTACCTGCGCGCACCGGTCATCACCATGCTGTTCCTGGGGTTTTCCGCCGGCCTGCCGTTTTTGCTGGTCTTCTCCACCCTCTCGGCCTGGTTGCGCAGCGACGGCGTCGAGGTGGCGGCCATCGGCTTCTTCTCCTGGATCGGCATCCTCTATTCGATCAAGTTCTTCTGGGCGCCGGTGGTCGACCGTCTGTCGCTGCCCTGGCTGACACCGCTGCTCGGCCAGCGACGCAGCTGGATGCTGCTCGCTCAGGCAATGATCGCCGCGGGGCTGGTAGGCCTTTCCAGCCTCGACCCTCAGGGCCACCTGCCCGTGGTAGCGGCATTCGCTCTGCTGGTGGCCTTCGGCTCGGCCACCCAGGACATCGCCATCGATGCCTTTCGCATCGAGTCCGCTGCCGAGGAAGTCCAGGCCGCCATGTCTTCGACCTACATCATCGGCTACCGGGGCGGTCTGATCGCCGCCGGCGCTGGCGCGCTATACATTGCCTCGCTGGTCTCGTGGCAGGCCGCTTACCTCGCCATGGCCGCGCTGGTGAGTGTCGGCATGCTGACGGTATTGCTGCGCCCGGAGCCCAAGCGGTCGCCGCTGTCGGTACAGTTGATCCACGAGCCCCGGGTGCGGGCCTTCCTGCGGGCGACCCGCGGTCGCCACCGGGGGCTGCGTCGCCTCGGTGCCTGGGCCATTGGCGCGGTGGTCTGCCCTTTCACGGATTTCTTCGCCCGTCATGGCGTCAAGGCCCTGTGGCTGCTGGTCTTCGTCGGGGTCTTTCGCATCAGCGATCTGGCGATGGCCTCGATGGCCAACCCGCTATATATCGACCTGGGCTTTTCGCTGGCCACCATTGCCAACGTCACCAACGTCTTCGGCATCGCCATGAGTATCGGGGGCGGGATTCTTGGCGGGCTGCTGGTGGTGCGCTACGGAATCGGACCGATCCTGGTGCTGGGTGCCATGGCGGCGGCGTTGACCAACCTGCTGTTCGCCTCGCTGGCCCTGGCCGGCGACAGCCTGCCGATGCTGGTGGCAACCATCACCGCCGATAACCTGGCCAATGGCTTGGCAAGTGCCGTCTTCATCGCCTTCCTGTCGAGCCTGACCTCGCGAGCCTACACCGCGACCCAATATGCGCTGTTCTCGTCGCTGATGACCTTACCCGGCAAGTTTCTAAGCGGTTTCGGCGGCATGGTGGTCGCCGCCCAGGGCTACCCCACCTTCTTCGTGGCAGCATCGGCCCTCGGCCTGCCGGCGATCCTGCTGGCCCTGTGGATCCACCGTCGTTCCGCGCTGCTGGCCCAGCCGACACCCAGCAACTGATGCAGATCGGGCCGCGATATGCATCGCGGCCCGATCTGTGATCGCCCGAAACCGGACGATGGGTAACGCTAGCCCAGGCCGACTAGGGCTTAGGCTTATTCGGCGTAGACGTGACCAACGCCATCAGGACTTGAGGCTATGGCGCTGCGCATCCAGCCAGCCAAGAGCACCCTGGGTATTGGACCACTGATCACGCATCAGGGTGCGATACTGCCAGGCTTCGGCGCGGCTGCCGGGCTCGGGGGCATCTGCCTGGCGGCCGCGCACCTCGCGACCACGTGGGTCGCAGAGCATCGCCATCACGTGAGGGTTGATCCGGCGAACCTCCTCGAGCGCCTCGCGGGCCTCATCGAGGCGCTCGAGACGATACAGCGCCAGCACCCGGCCCATCAGCACACCCAGCAGAGGCGGTGTCTCGCTGGCCTGCAGGCTGACCTCGAGGGCCCGGTGGTTGCGGCTCTCGCGCAGCAGTTGGTCGAGCACCAGCTCACGCAGCCCCAGCGAGTCCTGGGCGTCCAGCGTCAGCAGCCGCTCGGCGAGCTCCCGGGAGCGCTCACGGGCGCCACGTTCCATGCCCACCACCAGCGCCAGGCCGGTGCGCAGCAGAACGGCATTATCGGCGGCGTCCCATTCGAAGTCGCCTCCCCCTTCGCTCTCGAGCTGGGTCAACCAGCGCTCCAGACGGACTGCCAGTGGCTCGAAGAGACTCGGCGCCATCCACGGCAGACTGCCAAAGCGGCTGGTCAGGGCCAGCGTCAGCGACTGCACGACCTGGGGCGAATCGAGCCACTCGGGATGCGCGCACAGCTCACCAAGCCAGTCGCTGGCATGGGGCCAGGGGTCATCGACGAAGCCCAGTGCCGCCTCTTCATCGACCAGCACCTGGAAGTGCTTTTGCCAGGCGGCAAACAGCGTGTCCTGACGGGCGGTCGTATGGAATTCGAGGCTGCCCTCGGCGGTGCGCGTGAACTCGAGAAGTGGCGCGGTCGGCAGCGACTCGAGCAGCGCCTGCAGGGCCGCCAGGGGGTCGGCCAGATCTTCTTCGGAACTGACCATCTGCTCGGCTAGGGTGGCGCCTGGGTTCTCGGCCAGGTCGGCCAGGAACTCGAGCTGCTCTGGATCAAGATCGCCGCGGCGCGACAGCCGACGGAACCAGAACCGCGCCCGCTCGGCGGCCTCTTCGACGTTGCCTTCGTGAAGCAACAGCATGGCCTCGATATAGGCCAGGGTCGGCGAGTCAGGCAGCGCCTGCTGCGCGCGCACGAAGGCCTCACGGGCGCTTGCCAGGTCATCGTCGTCGAGATACATCAGGCACAGTCGCTCGAGCGCCACGCCGCGCAGGAAGAGCGGGCCTCGATCGAGCACATCATCAAGCAGTGCGGTGCGCTTTTTATGAAAGCCGCGTTCCTGATAGAGATCGATCAAGAGCTCGAAGGCCGGTTCGGCCTGCTCCGGAAGACGTTCCCAATCGGAGGTATTGAACAGCGCCTCGAGAATCTGCTGGGCCCGGCCTCGCTGGCCGCCCTCGGCGGCAATCAGCCCTGCCTCGAGCAGCGCCTGGGCCGGCGCCCGACCGCTATCCAGCGCCGCCTTGAGGGTGTCGCCCTTCCATTCGCGCAGCGACAGCATCCACATAAGGTGACCGGGTATAGGCCCCGGGAAGCGCTCGGCCCCGCAACATTGCTTGGTCTTGAGCCCGGAATCACACCAGCAGGGCTCGTTGCGCCCCGGACGCGCCAACGGCTCGCAGGCAAAATCCAGTCGCTCGAGCGGCGTCTGCGACCACAGCTCCGGGCCCAGCGCCTGTGCCAGCGAGAGCTTGCCACCGACCAGCGCCGGGCCGTCTTCGCGCACCCAGGCCATAAAGGACGGGTAATGCTCGTTGTTTCGAATCGCCGTCAGTGCGCCGGAGGCGAAGCCCAGCAACTGTTCTACCCATACCGCCAGCATGTCTTCTCCCTTCACCGAGGCTTTGCGCAGGCCGAACCTGCACCGAAGGGCAGCATGCTACCATGCCGCCCTTGGCCCCTCACTATTGTCGACCCGACTCGCTTGCCCTGTATCAGACTCGCCTTCGTTCCATTGGCCATTATCACCCGGTTCGGGTATCGCGGCCTGAAGAAGCTGGCCTCAGGGCCGCACCAGCGCATGCCCGCGCTCGCCAAGCGCCTTGGCCAGTCGCGCGATATGCGAAGGCCCCACCTCACAGCAGCCACCGATGATCTCGATGCCGTGATCGATCCAGCGCGTTGCCGTGCGCGTAAAGGCCTCGGGGTCAAGGTCATGGCGTGCCTCAAGCGCGCTGACGGTGCCGCCGGGGGCCAACGCCTCGACGGAGGTGAACCCATTGGGATAAGCGCCGGTCGCCCCGGAGAAACCGGTCAGCACGTCGAGACTGGCCTCGATGGTTTCAGGTTGACTGCAGTTGAGCAGCAGCGCCTGCACGCCGAGCGATTCCGCGAGCGCCACCGCGTCGGCCAGCGGCTCATGGCTGCGCAGCCGGTCGGGATGCGCATCATCGAGCGTTACTGCGACCCAGACCGGCAGGCCCGTCTCCGATGCCGCCGTTACCGCCGAGCGCATCTCGTCAAGGGAAGCCATCGCCTCGCACAGCCACAGATCAACGCCTTCGCCGGCAGCCACCATACGCCGATAGCTGGGCACGGCTACTTCGCCAGCGGGTGACTGATCGGGCCGGTAGCTGGCGACCAGCGGGGGCAGGCAGCCGGCAATCGCCACGTCCTCGCCGCAGGCGGCGACCGCTTTTTGCGCCCGCTCCAGCGCCCGTTGATGCAGCATCTCGAGAGTCTCGGCCTGGCCGGCAAGGGAGAGGCGCTCCGGCGTGGCGGTATAGGTCGCCAGGGTAATCACTCGAGCGCCGGCCCGAATGAAGTCTTCATGAAGGCCCTGCACCAGATCGGGGTGCTGCTTGAGGATATGGGTGGACCAGAGCGGGGTGGGCGGCTCGCCAGCACGACGGACGAGCTCCTGGCCCATGCCGCCGTCCAGCAGCACGATCGATGACATACACTGACTCCTGACTCGCATAACGATTCGAATAGCGTCTCGCATCACGACTTCACATTCGACAGACGGGCCGCACACTCGTGAGCAGCGACCTCCAGACTCAGGCGCATGAGCCCATCGACGCATGATTCGGATACCCGACAGATGGAGAATTTTAGCATGCTCATGATAGGGCTGTTGCCCTCGAATGAGGGGTGCTAATGTGTCGCCCGCCGACGGCTGTCGGCTTCCCCGTTTGATGCTGATGAAGGCTACCGTGCTCGTACCCATTCCCTTTCGCCGCCGTGGCAAGGACACTTCACACGAGACATCTCAGGTCCGCCTCGAACGCGAAGGCCGCGACGAGATTGATCGCATCACCCGCGCCGTGGAGAAGGTCCCCTGGTCGGTCAGCCTGCTGCAGATCCTGTGGACCGCCGGTCCCGTCACCCTGCTGGGCGCCTGGGGCGGCTACCTGCTGGGCTACGGGCGCGCGCCCACCGCCGATAACTACATCTTCTTTATCAGCTACACAGTGATTACCGGCGCGACCGGCATCATCGCCAACCTGGTGCATCAGTTCACTGGGGCGCGACACGCTGAGAAGACCACCGCCAAGATAGAGCGCGTCATCAAGGCACTGCCGGATCTGCTGCTGACCACGCGCGACCTGATCGTCGAAAGCCTCGAGGGCGACGCCCGGCGTCGCGAGGCCGCCGCCATGCTGCTGCGCAAGCAGGACCTGTCACCCGAGGGTGTTGAGCTTGCCGCCCTTGAGCTGCTCGATGATCGCGACAGCGCCCGGATCATCAGCCAGATCGACATCTACCGTCGAGTCGGCCTGCATGCCCGTATCCGCGACATGATCGCGCTCTACGGCGAGACACTGGAACCGCAGTTCCAGGAACTCGCCGCGCTGGCCCCGGAGGCCACCGACCTGTTGCGGGCGCGCTTCACTGGCCAGGCGCCAGCGCTGCAGCACGGGGTCTCGCGAGATGACAACTTCATCGAGCGCGTGCTGGCGGCCATCGAGCAGGACGACGAGCTCCTGATGACGCTGCAGGACGTGGAAGAGATGCTGATCCTGGCCTTCGAGCTGATCAGCGGCCGACAGATCCCCATGCTGACCTTCGAGTACAAGGGCCGCTGGAAGCTGGCGCAGGCCTTCGATGCCCTGGAACAGGCCCGCGCCCGGCACCGTATCGCTCAGGCCACCGGCCTTTCGCGCCTCAAGGCCCTGATGGCCTATCTCGCCGAGCAGTCGGGCACCCTGGTCGAGGATTCCGCCTCGGGGCTGCGCGCCGAGGTACTGGTCGAGCGCTCGCGCAACGCTATGGATGCACTCGCCGAGCAGATCCAGCATCTGGCCAAGGCGGTGCGCAGCGGCCAGAGCCAGCATCGCCGTGCCCTGGATCACAAGGCCGAGCTCTTGGCCAACGCCGTGCGTCTGCACAAGCAGGTATCGGAAGCCTACGAGCAAGTGGGTCGCCATCATGCCCAGCTGCTCAAGATGGTCGAGCGCTGGGAGCGCATCAGCCATGCCCAGGACAGCGACGGGGCCCGCCTGCAGCTGAGCCCAGGCCGGCGCGGCCTGCGCATCGGCGAGCACGTCATCGAACTCGATGACGAAGCCAAGGCCAAGGTCTGCAAGCGGCTCGTCAAGCACCTGGGCAGCAGCGAATTCGATCAGCATCGCCGAACCACGCTGGGCATCGAACGCGAGCGGCGACTGTCGGTCGGCGGCGGGGTGTCCAAGCGCCTGGCGGTCGAGATCGCCCTGGCGCTTGAGCCGCATATCCATCTTTCTCGGCCGGCGGTGCAGCGCGCCATCAACAGCACCAACGCCGCGGATTTCGGCCAGCTCGAGCCTAACCTGTCGGCGGCTGCCAAGGCGGCGATGGGGGCCGCCATGGTCAAGGAGATCGAGGTCGACCTGTCGCGCCCCGCCGAGCAGCTCGCCCTGGCGCTGGTGCGCCACTATCACGTGGAGCTCGAACCCGAGGCCATCGACTTCCTGGTCCAGCACTATGGGGCTCGGGAAGCCACCCTGACCATGCTCTCCAACTACCATGCCAGTCATGCCGGCACTGACACGCCCAACATAAGCTATCTGAGCCAGCGTCCGCCGATGGTCGGCAAGCCCCACCGGGACTGGTACCGCGCTCTGGTCAAGGCGCGCCGGGCACTGGGCCTGAAAGGCGGCGAACGCCGCTGAGGCGGGGCCTGGGGTGTCCAAGGCGCCTCAATCCTGCCGTGCCCACTCAAGCAGCGGCCGAGCCCGCCCGGCCATGTCCAGCCGGGCCTGCAGGCGCACCAGGTTCCAATAGTGGCCGTTGAGCGTACGTGACAGCAGCAACGTATCCGCCGGCGGCTGCAGGCGATCCATCGCCGCCCACACTCGCGGGCTCAGCTCGCGGAGGCGCCGGTGCACCCGCACATCGCCAAGATCCTGCTCACCGGGCGCGAACAGCGGCGCGACGGCCGCGGCGCTGTCACGGTACAGACTCAGCGGCGCCCCTTCTCCCTGACGCCCGCCCATCGCCAGCAGAGCCGCATCCATGGCCATCGGGTCTTCCTCCAGGGTGGCCTCGAGCAGCCTGAGCATCTGCCGCAGCCGCGCCTCGGGCACCGCAATCACTGCGCCAAGATCATAGATGATCAAGCGCCCCTCGGCGTCGGCGGCAAAGTTGCCGGCATGCGGGTCGGCATGCAGCTCACCGAAGGTAAAGAGCTCATCGGTCATCCAGTCGGCGAGGCGAACCGCCACGGCCTGGCGCAGGGCATCATCCGCCTGATCCATCTCACGCAGCGGCGTGCCCGGCACGTATGACATGGCCAGCACCCGAGAGGTGCACAGCGCCTCGATCGGCGCCGGGATGACGACATCATCGTTTTGCGCGTAGCGCTGCCGATAGCGCGACAGGGCTGCAGCCTCGGCCCGGTAGTCGAGCTCACCGCGCAGGCTCTCGGCGAGTTCCTCGAAGAGCGCATCCAGGCGCGCCTGGGGCACCTTGAACCAACGTCCCAGCCGCATCATCCGGCGCACCTGGGAAAGATCGCTCTCCAGGACATCGACAAGTCCCGGATACTGCACCTTGAGCACCAGGGTCTCGCCATCGACAGTCGTGGCGAGATGAACCTGACCCATGGAGGCGCTGGCAAAGGGGCGCTCCTCGATCTGTGCGAAACGCGCGTCGAGATCGCCATATTCGGCCTCGAGGGTGGTGCGGATCTTCGCCCAGGGCATCGGCTGTGCCTGGCGCTGCAGCCGGGCGAGCTCGTCGGCAAGCTCCTGCGGCAACAGGTCATCCCACTGCGACATGACCTGGGCGAGCTTCATGGCCGGCCCCTTGAGTTCAGAGAGCCCTTCGAACAGCGCCTCGCCCAACGAGCGCCAGTCGGCTTCGCCCCCCAGGCGGATCTTGAGCATTGCGCCGCCGGTTCTTGCCCCCAGTCCCAGCAGCCGTCGCGTTCTGCCGCGTTCACGCATAGTGATACAAACCTTGTACGATTTTGGCTTCAGGTTACACCTGGCGAGCCGGGCAAGATACTGGAAGAATGTCCATTACTTTGACAAGGTGGCGAGCTCGCCCTGCATCCCGTTATTCACTCTCATGAGGCTCCCATGCGCCTGATTATCGCCGAGAAACCGAGCCTTGCCCGCGCCATCGCCGATGCCCTGCCCGGTCAGGCCAAGCGCAGTGACGGCGCCCTGACGGTCGGCGATACCACCGTGACCTGGTGCCTGGGTCACCTACTCGAGCAGGCGCCGCCGGATGCCTATGACCCGGCCCTCAAGCAATGGCGCCTCGATCATCTGCCGATCCTTCCCGACCCCTGGCGCCTGATGCCAAGGCCCAAGGCGCGCGGCCAGCTGGCGGTGATTCGTCGGCTGCTCAAGGAGGCCAGCAGCGTGGTGCACGCCGGCGACCCGGACCGTGCACTGTTACGATTTTTCTATTGAAAGCCATTATTACGCATGCAATGCATGAAATAGTGAAACCGTAACGGAGATGAACGTGTGGGTATCATACTTTGGGAAGTACCGGACTTTGTCGTAGATCAGCGAATTGAAAGGGATATTGATGCCCGTACCGGAGAGCTCTCGATATGCTTTGAAGGTACGGGTAACCATTTAGGAAAGCTGCCTCTCTTATTTGAAGACGATGGCGAGAGTATTCGTGCTGCTAACATTTGGCTCATTCACCTTAAAGCCAACCTGCGCAAAAAAACTGTCAACACTCAATCTCAGGCCCTACTGCATTATTTTACGTATTTGAAAGACATTGGCATGGAATGGGATGAAATGCCCATTGCGCTAAGGCTTAGACCTACCTATGGCTTTAGAAAACATCTTCGTGAAGCTTACAAAAGCGGAAATATCGCTCGCTCGACCGCGAACAGCTACATGGGCTCAGTCATTAATTTTTACAAATTCTACCTGGCTCGCAAGCACTCGTTTGAAAATCCGCCATTCAGATACGAAGCAGTCAGAATTGGTACGCAAGGGTCACATGAACATATGCGTAACAGCTTTATACATGTAGACACCACAGACTTAAGATTAAGGCTTCCGAATGACACCAGCCATAATGGATTGTCACGAAAGTTAATGCCACTAACCATGCCAGAGTGGACAATAACTGAAAAGCACTACAAGAAACTTAATACCGGCATCTCCAATAGAGAAAATAAAGAAAAAACAGTAGCACTAGCAAAAGAATTCCAGATTGCAGTTGAATTAAGCCGCTACTCTGGCTTAAGAAATTCGGAAATTGTGAGCCTTCGCGCAACTGCAATCTACAAGCCAAACTCAGAACAACTTCGAAAAAAATATCTCATCAACTCAGAAGGATTATCTCTTGATCCTAGGTTAGGAGTAAGAACCAAAAACGGAACTATAAGAACAGCTGAGATTCCTTCTGACATGATGAACCGACTGCATGAATACGTAAATTCGCCCAGATACATCAAGCGAAGAAAACTTTACGAAAAGAATAATTCAGAAGGTAATGAGCCACCATTGCTTTTGAACAACAGCGGACAGCCTTATTCGCCAAAAAGCATTGATGCACGCTGGGGGGAACTAAGGAATGCCGTAAAAAAAGAACTCCCAAGCTTTAACCATAAGTTTCACAACCTACGCTCGACATATGCTATTGAGAGACTGAAAGAACTATTAAACTCAGGGCTGAAAGAAGGAAAAGCGCTCGACTACTTGCAGGCTGTGATGGGTCATAAGCACAGAGCAACACTCCTCGGCTATCTCAAACTTTGTGAACAAGTGATGGCGGCAAACGAGATCCATGAATCGGCTTTAAGCATAGTATTAGATGGTGGTAAATAAGAATGGCTTTTCAAAGAAGAGAAAAAAGAAAGGTCTCACCAGCCAAGCCATCATATGGTTCAAATGTCATAAATATAAATTTAAAAGACAAGACCATTACGGATGGGCATGGCACTGCAAACTTTGAACGACTGCTCTACAAGGGCTGCCCGATTTTACCGATGGATGGTAGGCGTGCATGGGTTCCAAAGAATCAAACTGAGATTGTTGACGCCGGCAGGAAAGAAATTGTTATAAAGATTTGCAATGCTATCCATTCAATGGATAAAAAAGAAAGAACAAAAATAAATACATTTAACGAAACTGTCCGATACATAAGACTTCTAGAAAAACATGGAGTTGAAGAAATATTTTGTAGAGAGTCATTATCTCTTTATGTAAAGGACCTTGCTACCAAGTATATATCTGGCACGAAAGGTAAAAGCTTACAATCTCGACAGAACTCAATCAAAGCTTTACTCTTCGAGATAGATGCTGAGCTTTATGAACAATTCAAAAACAGTTTCATGTCTTTCCCGTCGGACACTATACGTGTCACCCCATATTCGGATGACGAGCTTAAAAAGATAATATCCAACCTTTTTACCATATATGACAATTATGCAGCACACCTTGAAAACAACACTGAACCGGAAGCTTTTCCATTATATAAAGCAGAAAGAAAAGATTGTTATGAAACAAACGATGCTCACACATTAAGAAGAACGGTTTCGTACAGAACAAACTCAAGCATCTGGAAATGTGATCTTGTCAGGACTGCATATTACATAACCTGCTTCTACACGGGCGTTAACTCAACTCCATTGCTGGACTTAAAAACTTCAGATTTATCGGAAGAGCCGTTTAAGGATATTACACGCAGAGCGTATAAGTTAAAAACTTATAAAGGAAGGCAGTCCGGGAAGAAAAATGAAATCAATATTGGCTTTACCAAGAAGGCAAAAGTATTTTTTGAGCGATGGATCAAGATAAGCAAAAAACTCAACGGCTATGAGGATGGATATGTATTTCCGAACCTAATCAATGACAAGCCATCAAAGATGACAAGTACAAATATAAGCAAACTTAACAAATACCTTGCCCAACTTGAAATCCCGGCGCTAAGTAGTCAACGATTCAGAAAGACTAAAGCAACGCTTATCATGAGAGCTACGGAAAGTATCTTCATGGTTGCTCAAGGGTTAAACAACTCTGTAGAAACAGCAGCAAAACACTATGCCGACGGAGACGCAGTAACCACCGAATTTTCCCTAGCATCTGCATTGTACATACGTGAGCAAACTGCTTTAGGCAAACCACTAGAAACCGTGGTAAAAGAAAGCTCCTTTATCTTTAGAGACCCTGTCAAAGAAAGCAATATAGGTAATCGCTTTAAAAAGCTTTCAAACGGTCTAAGGTGTGGCGGAGCTTATAAAGAAAAATCCATAAAAATTAAAAATGCGTTAGTTAAAGAAGGCATAGCGAGCACAGAAGATCTTGTTGCTTGCCATAAATTTTTAGAATGTTTTGGCTGTATGCATCATGCGGTAGTTGCGGAGAAAGATGATATATGGCTATTACTATCATTCCAAGATGTTATCTTGGAATCCATAAATAGGCCTTCAGTCAACTCCAAACCAACAAGCTTGCTAGGCAAAGTCGATTACACGCTTCAAGTTATCATAGAAAAGATGAAATCAGATCATAAAGCTGTTTATGATGAGGCTTACCAACAGTACCTGGAAGCCCCCCATCCGCTTTGGCAGGATATTGACGATATTGAGTTAGTGCTGGGAGCTTACTGATGATTGAAGAACTAAAGTCAAATGTGCTAGATGAGGATTTAATCGTATCATTTGACACTCAAGAAAATCCTTACAGTTACTACTCATCAGACAAATGGGTTTTATGGTCTCTTGACTTCACAGCTTCCTTTTCCATGCTTTCAGGCGAATTCAAAGCTAGTGCTAAAAACATCGTATATAGCATTATAAATGATGTAACGCTTAGCTCAAAGAAAAGCACCATTGAGAACCTCCTTTCAGGTGCAGCTATTTTTGAGCGCTGCATAACATCTTGTGGAGGAGAAAATTACGATTTTATTGACAACGACAGGAATTATAGACTTTTTCTAGCACAGGCTAAGAAACAAAAACTAAAATACAAGACATGGAAAAACCACCTTATGTTTGCATCTCATGCCCAAAGAAAAGGAGTGATAAGAAGGAATATTGATAACTATGAAAAGCTCTCTATTTATCTATCTCCAAATGGTGAGGCGGTTTCGCAAGCGGTATGCTTGCCTGAAAAAATAGCGGCGGCATATTTTAGTGAGGCCCTTGGTTTTATTGAAAAATTACATCCGTACAGACATCAGATTTCCGAATCTTATGAGGAGTTTTCAACTAAATATACGAAGATCATCGAAGAAAAAAGATATTCTTGCGCCCGCATACGGCGGAAATATGCTTTAAAAGGAATAAAATACGAATTAGATAGCTTAGGTGTAAGCTTTGATTACAGGGGAGCTTGGCTGTCAAAGCTGAGAGGAGCTTGTTATATTGTTATTGCCGCATTTACAGGATGTCGAGACGGTGAGATTAAATCTTTTAACATTGACTCATACAAAGAAAAGAAGTACGCAGGGATCAAAGTATCGGTTCTTCATGGTAATCATACCAAGCCCAATGTAGGTGGTGTTTCAAGAGAGACTTCTTGGGTAACTATACCAAGTGTTAAGAAAGCTATTGAATTACTCTGGGATGCTTTCAGATTTGCTCGTGAAGGTTGGAGAAGTCAGGCGGCTGATATTGAACACTTTGACGAGCGACATAAATTCTTGAGAGATATTGATAGCCTTTTTGTAACACTTCCATATCTAACAGGCTATCAGCCTAGGGCCGGCAAGCAATCACTTGCACACTCTCTTAGGACGTTTGTTCGCTCTGTAGATTATCGGGCAACAAGAGAAGATGTAAATGAATTTGATCTTTTAAACCCTACCAGGGAAGGAGACCTGAAAGTCGGAGAGATTTTGGAAGTTCACCCTCACTGTTTCCGTCGAACATTTGCTGTTTATCTTGTACGTAACAAATTAGCGTCACTGCTAGATATAAAGTATCAGTTCAAACATATGAACATAGCAATGACTTCCTGGTATGCAAGTCAAGCCAATCTCGCCTCGCACTTTGATATGATGATCGACTCAGACTTACAGGATGAAATAGCAGGAGAGAATAAGAACTATACGGCAGATATATTTTATTATCTTTACAATGATGCTGAAACCTTAGCAGGACCCGAGGGTAGACGAATAAAAAATCTCCGTGCTGAAGGCGATTTTACAGTATACCTTAGCAAAGAAGAGATTCTGAAACAGGTAGAGGAAGGGCGTCTTTCCATTACTGAACATCCAGGCGGATATTGTACAAATCCAAATTGTGATAGAATTTGCGACATGTCTGTTTGTCAATATAAAGTTGTTACGCTTAAAAAGGCCAGATCCTTAATCCCCACCAGGGAAAAGTTAATGGCAAAATATAACGCTATGTTGGCCAGTGGAATTGATATGCCTAATGTAATATCTAAGATATACTTCGAGATCAGGTCTATAGAGAAGGTTTTTTCCGAGCACAATATCGACTTCGACATATTCAATGGACAGGATTTTCATATATGAGTGGCGAAGATAAACTTTCAGAAAGAGGGGTGGCAACAACTCAAAGGCTAGAATCGGCCCTTAAAAGGCTGATCGAAGGAAAGCCAGAGCGGACTCCAAATGATGGAAAACTGAACCTAAGTCGCATAAATAAAGAAGCAGGACTTAGTTCAGGAGGAATTTATTACTATGTGGAGTTTGTAGAAAGAGCTCGAAAAATAATAAATGAGAATAAAGCAAAAGACGCAGCTTCATCATCTGCATCCAAAAAATTATCCATAGAAAAACTCAGAGCCCAAAGAGACAAAGAGCACGAGCTAAAAGTGCATTACAGGTCACAACGAGATGAGATGAAAAAATTCTGCGACCACGTAGTAGCACGTCATGCGAACTTGGAGTTCTCTCTGTATGAGGCGCTAGAGAGGATAGATGCGCTTGAGGCTGAGTTGAAAAAAGTTACAGTAGTAAAGCTTGATCGAGGTAAAGAAAGTTGATTTTATACATCGCCGAAAAGCCAAGTGTTGGTAGAGCAGTCGCAGATGTACTCCCTAAGCCACACCAAAAGGGTGACGGATTTATCAAAGTTGCTAGTGGCGACGTTGTGACTTGGTGTATCGGCCATTTACTGGAGCAGGCTGAGCCAGAAGCTTACGACCCCGAGTACAAAAAATGGAAAAGAGAGCACCTCCCAATCATTCCGGTCGAGTGGAAGCACGAAGTCAAAAGCCAAACACAAAAACAATTCAACACCATTAAAAAACTTATTAAAGAAGCCGATCAGCTTGTTAACATGGGCGACCCTGATCGTGTTGGTCAGGTTCTAGTCGATGAGGTCATAAATTATTCCGGCGTCAGTAAAGAAAAACGTGATGCGACGCTGCGTTGTCTCGTCAACGACATGAACCCTGCCGCTATCAGAAAGGCCTTGAATGATCTCCGCAAAAACACTGATTTTATATCTTTAGCAACATCCGCCTTGGCAAGGGCAAGGGCCGATTGGCTGTATGGTATAAATATGACTCGTCTGTGCACCCTCCTTGGACAAAGTGCCGGTTACAACGGAGTTTTGTCCATTGGGCGAGTCCAGACACCCGTCTTGGGCTTGGTTGTCCACCGGGACCGAGAGATCGAGAATTTCGTATCTAAGCCTTTTTACGAAGTGTTTATCACACTGCAAACACCTACAGGAGAGTCTTTCGTCGCAAAGTGGAAACCAAGTTCCGCTTGTGAAGCATATATGGATGAAGAAGGTCGTGTGCTTTCACGAAAGCTGGCTGAATTTGTTCAGGAAAAAGTTAAGGGGAAAAATGGAAGCGTCAAGGCCGTTAAACGTGACAGGAAGAAACAAACCTCTCCCCTGCCTTATAACCTATCAGGTCTCCAGGTTGATGCGTCAAAGCGGTTCAACCTCAACGCCCAAAAAACTCTGGACATATGCCAGCAGCTATATGAGCGTCACAAGCTGATCACCTACCCACGATCAGACTGCCGATATCTGCCCAACGGCCACTATGACGAACGTCAGGCCGTAACTAATTCGATTGCTAAAACTGCAATGGGGCTAGTAGATGCTGTAAATAAGGCAGACCTCTGCCTGAGAAGCAAAGCATGGAATGACGCCAAAGTGGGTGCCCACCACGCCATTATTCCTACGTCCAGATCGATGTCTTCTGATCGTTTGACTCAGGATGAGAGGAACGTCTACGAACTTGTTGCCCGTCAATACTTGATGCAGTTCTACCCTGCTTTCGAGTATGCAGAGCATCAAATTGATAGTGAGGTTGAAGGCGGCTTGTTCGTTGCTAGGCAGAAGTCAGTCATTTCTGATGGATGGAAAGCGCTGTTACCGCCTAATAGAAGTGAAAAGCAAAATACTGAGTTTTCTTCAGCAACACTGCCGAATGTTAAAGAAGGTGATTTTGTTATCTGCACTGACGGCAGAATAGACGAGAAGCAGACAAGTCCCCCGAAGCGCTTCACAGATGCAAGCTTGCTGGCCGCTATGACAGGGATTGCACGATTTGTATCAGACCCGGAGATCAAAAAGGTTCTCAGAGATACAGACGGGCTTGGGACTGAAGCTACCCGTGCTGGAATCATCGAGCTTTTGTTCAAACGACAGTTTCTGACTAAGAAAGGCAAAGAGATTCATTCAACTGAAATCGGACGGCAGCTTGTGAAAAGCCTGCCTGAGCGGATGGTCGTTCCAGATATGACGGCACACTGGGAGTCTCAACTTGAAGCAATCAGCGAAAAGCGGATGCGTTATAGGCAATTCATGCAGCCATTGACGGAAGGCCTGGGAATATTAATTACTGAAGTCGAAAATCAAGACTTTACAAGCTTGAAGGGTATGGGTAAAAAAGTAGTTAGAAGGCGAAAAAAATCAAGTAAAAGGACCACTCCTAACTCGAATTGAAATTTTTGTGTGGGAAAGTAACCTCAACTCACATAACGTGACAGGAACTCATGACATGTGGTATTTTTGGCAGTCAGTATAGAACAATTACGAGTGGGGATACTGACATACTTTGATGCCATCTTGCTCGCATGATGGGCGAGCATAAGGTGCGCATAGCTGCTGTCGCTAGAGCTACTGAGCTGAGCAGGACCACAATCACCCTGCTATATAAAGAAACGGAACAGAAATTTGATCCCGAGTCCGATGATAGGCTACGTCGTCTTTTTAATTTTCAGGTTGGAGTTTAACTTGAAATAATCAAATAAAAGCAGGAAGCGTTATGATATTCCACGAAGACACTTGCGAAAACATACCGACCATCTTCCACCTTTTTAATAAATTCAAGTTATCAATCCAGGAGATCAATCAACTTCATCCGGTTCGTGACTGGCTCTCTCCCATGCTAATCAACAATCAGGCATCAGTGAAATGTTTATAAATACTGCGTTTCGCCTCTTGCTAACTCCTGAATCCGTGAAGTCGGCGCTGACACTCTCCCTATCACCGCCAGCGAGCATTTTTTGACCACTCGCCCCGCATATCGAGGGATTCGCGGGCCCGATGTCACCGAAAATGCCCGTGCCGATCGGTCCCGATGGCCCGGTTTTTCCCGATTTTTCACCCGCCAGGCACGGCCCGTCTGGCGACCGGTAGTCGCCACTCGCGCATTGCCTGGGGGTGGTCTCCGGCAGGCGATCAGCATGGCGATCCTCGCGGGTAACGCAGGCGGGTCCGCAACGTCTTGAGTAGCGTCATGCGCCCGATGTCCTGACCGACGTCGAGGATGATCTGGCGCGCCTTGTCGATCACCACGGCGGCGCGATGGACCAGTTCCTGCAACACGGTGCGCAGCCGGCGCCGCTTGGCCGGATGGCGGACCGGGCTCAGCTCGCCGGTCATGCCGAGCTGTCCCATCAGCCGCAGGATGTTGTAGGCCAGTTGGGCGAGATGCAGGATCAGGTCGTTGGTGGCGAACTTGCCGGACGGCAAGCGCTCCAGGTCGAGATCGGTCTTGATCTCGCTGTGGAACTGCTCGTGGGTGGCATGCGCCTGGTAGCGCTTTATCACCGCCTCCGGCGCCTCTTCCAGGCTGGTCCACCAGCCTTCCAGCTCATAGTCCGGTTCGATCAGGAGTTGGCCATCGGGATCAGCGGTGCGTTCCACCAAGCGCATCACGCGCTTGACGACGTATTCGACCTTGTCGTCGCGGATCGAGACGGTCTGGGTCCACATCGCCTGGCGCTTGCCGGGGCGCAGCGCTTCCCAATAGCCTTCAGCCACGGCCAGCCAGGTGTCCAGATCGGCCTTGGCCGAGTCCCGCGGGTTCCATTTGACGAGATAGTCCAGCCGCCGGCCCGCCTCGGCAAAGGCCTGCCGCTGCCGTTCGAGCAGCGCCAGGTGCGCCTGGCTGTCGAAGCCGCTGTCCTCGCGCAGCAGGATCGGTTGCTCGGTCAGGCCCTCCCTGTGTGTCAACCTGAATCCATACACCGGCTCAGTGAGTTAAACTCGATGTCAGAGCCCGAGGTTCAGGAGCCCGTATCATGCCTAAACCGCCAACCGAGCTGCCGGAGGGCATGACGCAGGACGACGTCGAGGTGATCGCCACGCGCAGCACCTTCCGTCTCGCTCAGCGCCGGGCCAGCTTCGAAGTGCTGGAGTATCGCTGTCCGGTATTCAAGGTCAGCAAGGAGGCGCCGCCCCAGGCGACGCCGGCGCCGGCCACGCTGTTCGACGGTTCGCTGGCCGATGTCAGCTTCATCGCCGGCCTGCTGGTCGACAAGTTCTGCTACCACCTGCCGCTCTACCGTCAGCATCAGCGCCTGCAGCAGGCCGGCATCCAGCTCAGCCGCACCACGCTGACCCAGCAGGTGGCGCGGGCCGCCGCCCTGCTGTCGCCGATCCACCTGGCTCAGCTGGAGCACGTGCTGCAAAGCCAGGTGCTGGCCATGGACGAGACGCCGATCAAGGCGGGCCGCAAGGCCAAGGGCAAGATGAAGGAGGCGTGGTTCTGGCCGCTGTACGGCGACCACGACGAGATCAGCTTCACCTTCTCCCCGTCGCGCGCCAAGGCGCATATCGACAAGGTGCTGGGCGAGCACTTCGAGGGCGTGCTGCTGACCGACGGCAACGCCTCTTACCCCTGCTATGCCGAGAAGCGTCCGGGGGTGACCCACGCCGAATGCTGGGCTCACGCACGAAGGCACTTCGAGAAGGCGCAGGGTAGCGATGAGGCGGTCGAGGAAGGTCTGCTGCGGATCGCCGGGCTCTACAAGACCGAGACTTGGATCCGCGAGAAAGGCCGTGAAGGGCCCGACAAGCTCAAGGCGCGCACCACCTACAGCGAACCCCAGGTGCGCGCCTTCTGGCAATGGTGCGACCAACAACTCCAGCGTGACGATCTGGAACCCCGCCACCCGCTGCGCCAAGCCGCCGAGTATGCGTTGAAGCGGCAGCGGAGCCTGGAGGTGTTCCTGTCCGACCCTGACGTGCCGATCGACACCAACCATCTGGAGCGCGGCCTGCGCTGCATTCCCATGGGAAGGCGTAACTGGCTGTTTTGCTGGAGCGAAGTCGGCGCCGAGCACGTCGGCATCGTGCAGAGTCTGCTGACTACCTGCCGGCTGCAGGGTGTCGATCCCTACACCTACCTGGTCGACGTGCTCCAGCGCGTGGCCCTCCATCCGGCCTCTCGGGTCGAGGAATTGACACCGCGCCGCTGGAAGGCCCTGTTCGCGGACGCGCCGCTGCGCTCCGATATCGAACGCTGAATCGACAGCCGCCGGCGCGTCGGGCAAGGTAGCGCCTATCCCGATGCACGAGATCCGGTTTCCCATGCGTATCGACGACATGAGCCTCGACCAGCTCCTGGCGCTCAACGACCTCATCTGCCGCCGTATCGACGAACTCCAGGCCCGTCAGGAGATGGACGTGCTGAGCCGCCTGACCCTGGGACAGACCGTCTCCTTCGAGAGCCGCGAGGGGCAAGTCTTCGGTCGCGTCATCAAGATCAACCGCAAGACCGTCGTCGTGCAGTCGGAAGACCACCGACAATGGAAGGTCGCGGTGAGCCTGATCCAGCCACTACGCGACGTATAAAGGCAAGCGGAAACCGGCACGCCTTGGAATGATCGCTTACGGTGAGGCGCAGCCAGTCTGCCAAGGATGCCAAAGCGTTCATGAAGCGCGTGGAGGAGAAGGCTCGCGTTGTCCGGATCGCCGCCATGAGCCGCCAGGAAGGCGCTGAAGGCCTTGATGGCGTCCTTGCCGTGGCCGGGGACGGCGAAGATCACCGGCTCCTGCTTGCGCTGCATGTCGAGGAACACCGTGACGTAGCGCTGGCCACGTCGGGACGCGGTTTCGTCCACTCCGACGGTGGCCACGTTGCTCAGATCCAGCTCCCCCAGCATGCGGCCAACGTAGTGGTGCACGATGCGCCACAGCCGCTTGTCGGAGATCTCCAGCTGCCGGGAGACGGCCAGTACCGGCATCTCCTTGACCAGCGACATGGCGGCTTGCTCGAACAGCAGGGTGAAGTCGCTGCCTGGCCGAGCCCAAGGTACCTCTATTATGCGCTTGACGCCATGCTCCGGGCACTTGGTGCGGGGCACGCGGGCGTGAAGGTAGCAGTGGTGCTGGAAGAAGTTCAGGTGCCGCCATGTCTTGTCGGCAAAGTCGTGAGCCGGACAGGCCTTGCCGCAGTCAGGACAGGGGTAGAGGCTGCCCCGCTCGGCCTCGACGTAGAGATCCAGGCGATGGGGTGACACGGAGGTATCCAGGTGCTGGTCCTTGAGGATCCAGGGCGCTTCCAGGCCCAGGCCGAGGGTCAGAATCTGGGTGCCGTCCATGCCATGCCTCCTGTCGTCGTGGAGGTCATATCCTGGCCCAGCTCAGGGGGCGAATTCCACACCCAACGACGAAGAGCCCTCTTAAATCGTGTTCTGCCAGGAACATCCTGATTCTACATGAGAAAACCACTCGGCATCTTCGTTTTCAGGTCGGGCTCATGAATAAGCCGGGATTAAATTTGGTCAGTTGAGACATCCTCAGCATAGACCATAGGTTGTGCCGATGTGAGTCAGTGAACTCCACTAATGTGACACCATCATTGATAGTGACTTCGAAATCGTAATTCAGGCACTCTTCAGTATTGATTTTCATTGCCATATCTATTCCAACTTAAGGCCAACATATATAGGCCGGAATCAACCAAAAATTACGACCCCGCCAAGAACTAAGAAGACAATTGAAACAGCAAGCCTCCCATGCTTTTCGTAGTTATCACCCCCGAGCAGATGGTTTTTTATTTTGGATGAGATCAATACGATCAGAACATCTCCTAGCGACATAACCAGATTGGCGAGAGTTCCAATAACAAACAGCATCAGGACAGGATTGTCAGCTTCTTGAGGAAGAAACTGGGGAATGAATGCGAGATAAAATAGCGAACTCTTAGGGTTCAGCACCTCTACAAGAGAGCTCTCCTTAAAAGAGGATGGTCGAACACACGCCATCTTGCCAGCTTCAAATTCATGCGCCCAGAACTGATATAGCTTACGAAAACCTAGATATAGAAAATAGCCACCACCTGCAAAACGCAAACAATCAAACAACACTGGACTGGTGAGCAAAAAGCTGGCTACTCCGGTCGCAGCAATTATCACATGCACCTGCGAGCCACAGAAAACACCAACCACTACCCTGAAGCCCGCAGCTCTCCCCTCTGCCACGGTTCTTGAGATCGTGTAGAGCATCGCCGGCCCCGGCACAAATGCAAATACCAGGCAAGAGCTGAAAAAAAGCATGTAATTTCCCATGGCTATAGCTCATCGCCTACTACAATTCCAAGATTTTTACTATAGCTCCTGATCTCATCTCTTACAGAAGCTATATCAGCTTTGCACAAAGCTGGCATCATAGCCCTAACGTAGTCATTTATTGCAGTGTCTCGGTCAAATATATCTTTATCCTGATAATAACAAGCCACTTCATCCAACACCGCGTCTTCAGAAACCTCAAGCCCAAGAGATTTTGCTTCTCGCTTTGCCGCTTCAGGGTTTATTAAATATTCATAATCCTTAGATCCTGGCTCCGGGGAAAGCATCTCCACGTCGGCGCTAACAATTACATCCCTGCCCATTTCCAATATTTTCTTATACTCTCTCACATTCTCATCAAGCAGTTCTTTATTCATTCCTATATGGCCAAGAACAAAACCTGCCTTAATTTTCACGCCAAACCTCCGAGCATTCTTTATGGCACTAATATTTGCCATATACATACTTTCAGATGAGGCAATAATACTCTTCTTTCTTAGCGGCTTCTTAAGGGCTTGCAGTGACCTTATGGCGCCGGCATCAATTCCAACAAACAGAACCTTGAAGCCAATGCTTGCCATAGCTTCCATTACATTACGCTTTTCCATACCATCAGCCCTAGCATACCCAACTAGCATTGGACGCTTATGGGTCGGCAAGTCCAACCACCATTTGGGCTTAAATTTATCCATATCTAAAAGTAGGCGGGCAAACGTTAACGGGAGCTCATCTGCCGTTATATACAAATAGTCATATCCATTATCATGAGCAGCCTTTATTGCACTCCAGGCCTGCTCATGATGAAGATAATTTCTCCACATCCCTCCATACTGGATAGAACAAAATGAACATGCATCATCTCCCTTGAATTTTATACAACCTCTGGCGATTTCTACAGGCACCCCAGACGTCACAAAACGCTGGGTTAAATCATGAATCCTACCGGTTAATCGCGATTGAAAGTTCTTCTTGTAAACACCAGTATGATCAAACACTTTATCTATCAGAGAATAATCTATATGGTGATTTATTTCTTCATCTCCCCCATTCGCAGGATTTATAATATCTTTTGTCACCAATGATGGTAACCTACGGCTGACATGTTCGTGATCCCTTATGTCATCCAACAAGCATTTTAAAGTTTGATAAACCTCATTGCCAACCACCCCGTAATCAACAGACCAATACCTTCTCATTATCTCTTTATGCATGACACTAAAATGATCATTACCAAAAATGGTCTTTATTTCTTCATCTGCTGCCTTTACAAACTCCCCGACATAAAGACAGGAATCAAAATTTGCAGTTATCGCACTTAAGCAAACTGCCAGAATTTTATCTGCATTTTCCCGAACATAAACAAAAAGCTCATCAATAGGAACAGCCACCCCGTCAAAATAGACAGATTCATACCCAAATTTACCCACATACGACGCAAGAGAAAGGACCCCAAGATGGGGAAAATTAGCCCAGTCAGTATGCTGGACACCTTTTGCAACTGATCCTTCACCATTTTCAAGATTCGCGAAAAAATCGTCTGAATTAGCGGGATTAACAAAAACCACTATATTTCTCATAGCCACCCTCTCCACAAAATAAATGAATTGATAACAAAATGCAGAGCGGTTGGAAAAAGGAAAAAATTAAGGTATGATATTAGTTCAACTCATGCATGAGATTTCACATGAAGCAACCACCACCTCTCTACGCCCTTAGAGCGTTCGAAATGGCCGCTAGATTAGGCTCTTTTACAAGAGCAGCTGATCATTTATGCCTGTCGCAAAGCGCGGTAAGTCATCATGTTAAAAATCTCGAAAATCACTTGGAATGTAAGCTATTCCAACGCAACGGAAAAATACTTTCACTCACCGAAAGAGGAGAGCAATTATCGAGCGACCTTAGAGATGCATTCATGCTTATCGAGAAGGCTTGTTATAAAAATCTAGGAGAAGCATCGGGAATAAAAATAAAAACCCCTACATCACTTACAGCGAGGTGGCTACTATCAATAACACATAGCTACAACAAAAAATCCAGCAGGAACCCTATACAGATAAGTAGCCACTGGATGGAACCCGACGAAGTTGACTTCCATTCAGAGCCATTCGACGGAGCAATATTGTTAAGTAACGGTGACTTCCCCGATCATGTGGTTTCTACAAAACTATTTGATGAGTGGCTAGTACCCATTTGCAGCTCAGATTTTCTTGATGTGCATGCTGAAAGCTTTACCTCCGTCCAGCACCTTCCTCTTCTTCACCCGTCACTAGACAAACGAGACTGGAAAAAATGGCTATATAAAACTGGGTATAAAAACAATTTCAACGTGGAGGAAGGGATGAAATTTGACACCCTAGATCAAGGGATAACTGCCGCATACCAAGGGCTAGGAATAAGCATCGCCGATTTATCAATGATAAAAAACGACCTAGAAAGCCATAGATTACATATACCCTTCCCCTACGCTGTTCATTCAGGCATGGGGTACTTTTTCGTTCGTCCTAAACATTCTGCACGTCAAGAATTGTTAGAAGATTTTGTTTCCTTTTTGTCCCAACACTCTCCAAATCATGATGTACCTGGGTTAACATACATAAAATAATCTCCCATAAGGCGCATCCTTATTTATTGGCATACGCATTCCGGAGGATGTGCCACTTAGAGCTATTATAATGATTTTCCCATCTTCTTTAACGCATTCAGAACAGCAGCTTCACCAAGCACGGTTTTATTTTGGGTATCCGGAAGATCTGGTTGATATTCTCTTGCTGGCGGATGGAAACTACCGCTGACTTCTCCGGATTTTCTGGTTGAAGACCTTTACTGGCGGACTTTTCGTGAACAACCTGATGGGTTTACAGATTTAAGCCTTCCGCCGGTGCAGCATGGCCATGGCGGGCGGTAGGGGAAGATGTCGCTCGGACCGGCTTGCCTTGTAAACGCCAACGAAGGTTGTCCAAGAACAGCGCCGCCCTCTGGCGTCGACACCCCGGCAAGTATGCGCCCCTGCCGGTTTTTTGTGCCTGTTGGGGCCTTGAGAGACGGGACCCATCAACCGCGGTGGATCCAGGGATTGGCTCCGATATCGGCCGCTCCCTGCGTAAGTCATGAATTACACTCCACTCATCTATTGACCATAAGTTCTCAATGCAATGACGTACACGCGAATAGGATAACATCCATTGAATAAGCGGATGCGCACATGTAGTTTGAATAAATCGGTTGCGGAGAGTTGGCGGTCTCAATGAGCAAATGCAACACCTGACCCATCACCATCAGGTAGGTTGTTGCCAGAATAAATGGGGATGCACATGGCGTATGTGGTAGGAGAAGAGTGTGTCAACTGTAAGCATACGGACTGCGTGGATGTGTGCCCAGTTGATGCGTTTCGAGAAGCAAGGGATTTGCTCGTCATCTGTCCAGATACTTGCATCGATTGTGGCGTATGCGAGCCCGAGTGTCCAGAAGATGCAATATTCTCTGAAGAAGAAGCTGACAAAAGCCAGGTAGAGTATGTACATATAAATAATCGCCTGGCGAAAGAGTCGCCTGAAATAACACAAAGCTTTTCCAGCAGGAATTATAGCGCTGTTGAGCTGGCTTGATCCTGCTTTGTTGCGGAAATTTTTCGATAAAACGCTGGAGGAGGGTAAATGATACAGCTGAGTGACGATATTCTGGATTGGATTGAAAAAAGTGTGTGTCTCCCGCCGAACGATTGGGAGGACTTAAATAATAACTTCAGCTTAAGGAAAAAGCTGAACGAGAGTAGCAGGAGGCTAGCAGACGCAGCTTTTAAGGTGGGTGATCGGAAGTCACGCGAGAAAGTGCATAAATGCCTCGCAGCTATTTACAATCTTGACTTCTCAACTGCCACCGTTGACAAGATTGATGCCGAGGTTCAACCAATACTTAGGGATATTGCCTCTGTATTGGAAAAGGCAGTACTCGACTACGAAATCAGCTTGATTCCGGAGTCCAGTCTCGCGGCGTATCCTCGCGATGGCAAGGAGTATGTGAAATGGCTGAAGAAACTGATTTCCAGCCATAAATCTAGTGTTCACCCCGTATACAACGACTACATCTCAGAGCATGCAGATGCCGATGACCTGGCATTCTATCTGATCCAGGAATCCAGCCTGGACCCCCGCTTCGACGACATCCTGGCGCTCATGCAGATCGGCCTGCCTGTCGATCAGAAGCTCGAGCTCGGTCAGAACTATTGGGACGAGATGGGGAATGGAGAGCCTGAGAAAGTGCACTCTCATCTGTTCCAGTCTGCTCTGTATTCCTTGGGTATCAGCTCGCAGCGGATTAAAGACGAGATGCTTCCTGAGGCTCTGGTTCAGGGGAACCTGTCGGCATGCCTCGCCTTGTCACGGCGCCACTATTTCAAAGCAGTCGGCTATTTCGGCGTCACTGAGTACCTTGCGCCAAGACGGTTCAAGCATGTCGTGAAAGCTTGGCGTCGCAATGAACTCCCCGAGGTCGGTATAGAGTATCACGATCTTCACATTGTGATCGACACGCAGCATGCAAATGGGTGGTTTAACAATGTCGTTGCGCCTCTCGTCGAGGAAGATCCGGCAATTGGCCGGGATATCGCTCTTGGTGCCGCCATTCGCTTGAGCACATCCTCTCGGTATCTGGATCAGCTGTTGAAGCACTTCGAGACGAATCGCGAAGCTGCCTCCTTATAATAGAGTTTTGAGTTTCATGGAGATTTATTATGGCTCTAAATGAGAGCGGATACGCTATCATTGAGCTCCCCGAGATTGGGGAGGAGCTGATAGAAAGTTTCAACAGGCTTGTGGCGGATCCTTATATCGGGAATGGCAACCGGCACCGCCGGTTCTCTCAATATAAGATGAGTTTCTCGGGCGAGGAGTGGAAGTTCCATCTGCTACCGCACCGTCCGTACATGACCTTTCCTAAGTACAACAAGGTGGCCGGTGGAATAAAGCGCTACTATGAGCCTCTAGAAGTGGACTTCACACCCTTTATCGCCGCGGGCGCCAAGTCGATCCCTCTCGATACGTCTGATGAGTGGCAGATCAACGTACACCAGTACCGTGTGATCACGAATTCGGAGGTGGTCGGTGTCACGGTCCCCGAGGGACCCCATCAGGATGGGCATGATTACGTCATGATCGCCGTCATCCGGCGGAACCGTGTAACAGGGGGCGAGATGAGCCTTCTCCCGGTAGGGGGTGAGGGGGAAGCCTTCTTCAAGACTACTGTGCTGGATGGTCAGGCAGCTCTGCTGGATGACCGGCGCATGTTCCACTATGTCTCCGAGATCGAGCCAGTGGAAGAGGATGGCCACCGAGATATTTTCGTCGTTGCCTTTTCCCGTTGGGCTGATCGATGGCATGGCGACGACTTCGAGAAAAAGGTGGTTGGAGAGAGTCAGCTGTCACCAGCGGCAGAAGTGTCATAATCCAAAACCAATAGGACAGGAGAACAGCAATGGATCAGTTTGATCGCAACATCCTCTTCAGCCGCATGGTCGGTCTTGTGTCGCAGTCCGAGCTGGATGCCCTAGCGGGCAAGCGCGTGGCTGTTCCGGGCTGCGGGGGAACCGGCTTCACGTACGCTGAGTGTCTGGCGCGTATGGGGGTAGGGGCCATCAATATCGCGGATGCCGACACCTTCGGCCCCGAGAACATGAATCGCCAGTTCGGCTGCACCGTCGACACCATCGGCCTGAAGAAGTCGCAAGTGCTCTCTGAACGGCTGAAAGCGATCAATCCCGCGATGGATGTGCAGGTGGTCGACTTCCTCACAGAGGACAACGTCGATGAGTACCTGGAGGGCGTCGACGTGGTATGCGATACCCTGGACTTTTTCGTCGCGGCGCCGCGCCGGCTCCTGTACAAGGCTGCACGCGCCAAGGGGATCACGGTCATCATCTGCTGTCCGGTCGCCTTCGGGGTGACGGCGCACGTCTTCGAGCCCGACGGTATCACCTTTGAGTCCTTCTTCGGGATCAATGACGCTCAGTCCGAGACGGAGCAGCTGGTGCGGTTCGGCCAGGGCCTCACGCCGTCCAGCCTGTTCAAGGCCTACACAGAGTCTCCGAGCCTGGATTTCGAGGCTAAATCGGTCGCCTCCCTCAGTGCCTCCTGCCTGATGGCCACATCGTTTGGCTCCATGCTGGCGCTTATGAAGCTCTTGGATATCGAGCCCGGTCTAAAGCCGGCGCCATACTCCTATGAATTCGACCTGCGCGCCGGCGCTTTTAAGGAAAATCTCACCGAGACTAGTGCCGGCGAGGCCGGGGCCACCGAATCATCGGAGTGTTCGGCATCGGTTGGCAGCGCATGACTAGCCATTCGCAGAAGGGGCGGTAACGGTGGAAACCATCAGCATTCGTGACTGGGTGTTCCAGGAGGCCGCGGGGCGCTACGACATTGATCTAGGAGACAGCAATGCTCCCTGCTGGAGGGTCGGAGATCTCCCGGACACGAGCCAGGTCGTGCTAGATTACGGGGCCGATCGGGGTACCAGTGCGCTCCGTGAGCATGTCGCTGAGCTCTATGGCTATAGCCCGCGCGCTATTGGCATCACACATGGAGGGCAGGAGGCCCTGTACCTCCTGTACCGGACGCTGCTCAAGCCTGGTGATCATCTGATCACCTTCTGGCCTGGCTGGCAGCAGTCCTGGCTGGCGCCGGAACGCAGTGGGTGTACCGTTACCGCTCTGCCGTATGGCGATGGCTTTCGGATGGACTTTGTCCAGCTCGTGGAGGCAATTCGCCCCACAACCCGGGCCATCGTGGTCAATACCCCATGCAACCCAACGGGGAAGGCTTTGACGGCCACTGAGCGTGACATACTGCTCCAGCTGGCCAGGTCTCGCGACCTGTACCTGATAGCGGACGAAGAGTACCTCTGCGACTTCTCGGAATCACTGGTGCATGAAGACCCGAGGGTGATATCGGTCTCAGGACTTTCTAAGGTCTATGGGGTGCCAGGGCTGCGCATCGGCTGGCTATGTGGTGACGAAACTGTCGTGGCCAACGCAATAGAATACAAGCATTTGACCACGATATCCAATTCGGCACTCTGCGAGCATCTCGGATCCACGCTGCTTGCACGGCGCGCCCATCTATTGGAGGGTTATAAAAAGCTCCTCAAGGAAGGGTATGAGACCCTCCAGCACTGGGTGGCTTCATGTGGTGGTCGGGTTTCGATCGTCGAGCCGGAAGGTACACCGTTCTGCTGGGTCAGGCTGCATGTCCCAGGGTCCTCTCTGGAATTCTGCCGAAGGGTGCTGCACAGCACGGGGGTGCTGACGATGCCCGCCGAGCTGTTCGGCGAGAAGCATGGCATGCGCTTGACCTTCGTGCGCCCCACGGCCGAGCTCGAGGAAGGTCTTGCCAGGATCAAGTCGGTTCTCCTGGAGTCGGCAGGTCAGATAGCCTAGCGGACAGTGGTTGGCTTTTCACTGTCAAACTGTTGCGGCTCAGTACCGGCCTGTTGTGACGCCGTGCTGGCGCTGATACAGAGATAAGGTGATCATATGAAAAGTGTGTTTATCGATGGTGAATCAGGGACCACGGGGCTTCAGGTCCGTGAGCGCCTTGCTATCCACCCCCAGATCAAAGTCGTGAGCATCGATCCGAAACTCAAGCGCGATGCGAACGAAAAGCGTCGCCTGATGCGGGAAGTGGACGTCGCCGTGCTCTGCTTGCCGGACGCGGCAGCGAAAGAGGCAGCGGCGCTGGCGCAAGACGTCGGCTGTCGCGTGCTCGACGCGAGCTCAGCCCACCGGACAGCCGAGGGGTGGGTCTTTGGGTTGCCGGAGCTCAGCGACCAACAGCGTGCTGCCATCGCTGGTGCGCAGTGTGTGGCCAATCCCGGGTGCTACGCCACGGGGGCCATTCTGATGCTGGCGCCCTTGGTGTCTGCTGGGGTTCTGTCCGGAGATGACGTCTACGCTATCAATGCCGTCTCGGGCTATTCGGGGGGTGGCAAGCAGCTCATCGAGCGCTACGAAAGCGGGGAGTTCCAGAGTCCCGCTGTGGCGGCCTATGGCCTGGATTTTCAGCACAAGCATGTCCGGGAGATCCAGGTGCTCAGCGGCCTGGCCCATGCCCCCATCTTCATTCCGAGTGTGGGGGCCTACCGCCAAGGCATGCTGGTGAGCATCCCGCTGCAGGAGGTAAGCGGCGAGAAGCTCGACTGCCTGCAGGGTACTCTCGAAGCGTCCTATCGCGCGGAAGACTTCATTAAGCTCCAGACCTTTAACAAGATCGATCCGGATACGGCGCCGTTCCTGACGCCACATGGCCTGGATGGGAGCAACGAGGTTCATATCCATCTCTTCGGATCCGAGGATGGTTCCCGGGGCCTGTTGGTGGCCAAGCTGGATAACCTCGGCAAGGGCGCTTCCGGTGCGGCAGTGCAGAACCTGAATCTGATGCTGGGGCTCGATGAGTCCCTCGGCGTCGATATTCGCTAAAGGAGCTGCGGTTGGAATTTATCAAATACGATGCCCTGGGGAATGACTACTTGGTTCTGGATCCTGCCTCTTGTGACCTGACCTTGGACCCGGCGGTCATTCGGCGTATCTGTGATCGTCGCCACGGTCTCGGGAGCGACGGCATTCTGTACGGACCCCACCTTGACGATGGACAGTACGGGCTGCGCATCTTCAATCCGGATGGCACAGAGTGCGAGAAGAGTGGCAACGGGCTTAGGATCTTTGCTCGGTACCTGCGTGATGCGGGCTATGTGACGGCAGGAACTGCGCAAGTCTACCTCATGATGTCGGATGCGATGGTGGATGTAGCCTATCTGGGCGATCAGGACGACCTGATCCAGGTGGCGATGGGTCAGTACACCCTGAGGTCAAGTGAGATTCCGGTCCTGCTAGAACTTCCCGTTGTCCTGGGGGTGAAGATGCAGGTGGGGCAGCACTCGCTGACCGCCTCCTGCGTCAACCTGGGCAACCCGCACTGTGTCGTGCTGGACCTGCCTGTTACAGAGAACACGGCGCGTACGGTGGGGCCCGCACTCTGCGAATCCGATCTTTTTCCGGAAAGGGTCAATGTCCAGATCACGCGCGTTGTTGATCGCCAGACGCTCGAGATCGAAATCTGGGAGCGTGGCGCTGGCTACACCCTGGCTTCCGGCAGCTCCAGCTGCGCGGCTGCCATCACCTGCCACCAGCTAGGCTTGGTCGATGCTGAGGTGACGGTGCACATGCCAGGCGGAACCGTCGGCGTGCAGATCGATAAGGCATCCGGCGTTCATCTGACGGGTCCCGTGAAAGCGGTCTTCGCCGCCAACCTGTCGCAAGACCTGAATTCCTACCTCGCTAAGGATAAGTGAGACCTACAACATGAGCTTTACCCATCGCGAAGCAACCATCGACGACCTTCCCCGAATCGTCGAGATCTACAATCACGCCATCGAGACGCGGCGGAGCACCTGTGATGTGGAGCCTCTGACGACTGAGTCCCGCGAGGCGTGGTTCTACAGCCATAGCGGCAGCTGCCGGCCGATTTGGGTGGCTGAGGATTCTGCGGCGCCGGAGAAGGGCGTGGTCGGGTACCTGAACTACTCCTACTTCATGAATGATCGGCCCGGGTACTTCATTACGTCCGACATGGGCTTGTATCTCCATCCGGACTATCAAGGGAAGGGGCTGGGGAGCTATCTCCTAGGGCAGGCGATCGAGCATGCGCCGGCCCTGGGTATCGAGGTGCTGTCGACCACCATCTTCGCCTCCAATACGCCTAGTATCAGACTGTTCGAGAAGTTCCAGTTCGAGCGCTGGGGCTTCATGCCGAAGGTAGCCCGCATGGGCGATATCGAGCATGACCTCGTGATGGTCGGGCGTCGCGTGACCTCTTAATGAGGCGAACAGTCCGTGAGCTCATCGACCCCGCCAGGGAATTGTAAGGGGATTGCGTGACCAGCCTGGCCGATAACCTCCTCCTCTTGCCGGAATACCACATCCTGGGCACCAAGGTAGAGGAACATGATCTCCACCTCCAGGTTGAAGCGCCGGACCCTGTAGCCTGTGAGGGGTGCGGTGTAGAGAGCGAGTTCGTCAGGTTCGGTAAGCGCGATGTCGCCTATCGGGACCTCCCCATCCGTGGCAAGCGGGTCACACTTTGGGTGGTCCGCCGTCGTTATACCTGCCGGATGCGTATTCCGGCGAACGTGACCGGTCATTCCGGCGATCGTGACCGATTTGCTCACTCCTCTCTCGCTGGCTCTGGTTTTGTAAGCTGACCGGTCACGATGGGTCAACTTCTGCCGCTTGCGGGGCGGCGCTCTTGCGCATCGATTCTCCTCTGAGTGTCAGGCGGTGGGCGCTGTGTAGCAGCCGGTCCAGGATGGCGTCAGCCACCGTCGCGGCGCCGATGTAGTCGTGCCAGTGCTCGATGGGCAGCTGGCTGGCGATCAGCGTCGAGCCCCGGCCATGCCGGTCCTCGATCACCTCCATCAGGTCCTGGCGCTGCGGTGCGGTCATCTTCTGCATGCCCCAGTCGTCGAGGATCAGCAGGTCGGTCTTCTGCAGCTGACCCATCAGCCGGGCGTAGGAGCCGTCGCCCTGGGCGATGCGCAGCTGCTCGAACAGGCGCGGCACCCGCAGGTAGCGCACCGAGTAGCCTTGCCGGCAGGCCTGGTTGCCCAGCGCGCAGGCCAGCCAGGTCTTGCCGCACCCGGTGGGGCCGGTGATGCACAGGTTGAGCGCCTGGCCGATCCACTCGCCGCTCGTCAGCGGTGCCATGCGGCCGCGCTCCAGGCCGCGGGGGTGGCGGTAGTCGATGTCCTCGACGCAGGCCGTCACGCGCAGCTTGGCGGCCTTCAGCAGCCGGTCGAGGCGGCGGTTATCGCGATGCAGGACCTCTCGGTCAAGCAGCATGCCCAGGCGCTCCTCGGACGGCAGGTCGTAGGTGTCCGGCTGGGTGAGCTGGTGAGCTAGGGCGTCGTGCATGCCGGTCAGCTTGAGGCGGCGCAGGGTGTCAAGCAGGGGCTGGATCATCATCGGTCGTCTCCTCGGGTCAGTGGTAGTACTCGGCACCGCGCACATTGGTATGGGGCGGCAGATCGTCGAGCGCTTCTGGGAGCGTCAGCATCGGCTGCTGATCCAGCCCCTGCTTGAGAATCGAGGCGATGCTGCTGTAGCGCGTGGTGGGGATCGCCAGAGCATGCGCACAGGCCTGCTCCAGTCGGACCTTGCCGTAGCGCCTACTGAGCTGCAGCAGACCCAGGCAGGCACGGTAGCCATGCTCACAGGATGAGGGCGGTCCTGAAGTTGTCGCTGGGTCATTTCCAGCGTGGCAACGCCGATGTCCTTCGCCCAGTCCAGGAAACGACTCGGTGACCAGTCGCGGTGGGCCTGGTGGCGCTTGGGCATGTGCTCGGCCAGGGTCGAGAAGCGCCCCGGGGCATGGCGCGGGTGTGCCGCCACCTGGTGGCCCTTGTGGAACACCTCCACCATGGCGTGGGTCAGGCGCACCTCCAGCACTTGGCCAACCAGGCTGTGCGGGACGCTGTAGAGGCGTTTGTCGAGATCGAGGTGGTAGTCGATGCCGGGCTTGGCCTTGCGCCACTCGGCGTACTCGTAGAGCGTCTCCGGCAGCGGGCGCAGCACCGGCCGGTCGATGACCTGGAACAGGTCGCGCCGGCTCTCCTCGCGGCCCTGGAAGGGTCGGCGGTTGAGGTCCTCCAGCAGCTCGCGGATGGCCTGGTTCAGTGAACACAACGTGAAGAAGGTGTGGTGCCGCAGGCGGGCCAGAATCCAGCGCTCCACCAGCAGTACCGCGGCCTCCGCCTTGGCCTTGTCCTTGGGCTTGTAGGGCCGCGCTGGCAGCACCGCGACCTGGTAGTGTCGGGCCATCTCGGCGTAGGTCGCGTTGAGCTGGCTCTCGTAGCGACACGCCCGCGTCACGGCGCTCTTCAGATTGTCGGGGATGAGCAACTCGGGGACGCCGCCCAGGAACTGGAAAGTACGCTGGTGAGAGGCAATCCAGTCGGGCAGCGCCTGGCTCCAGGTGGCCTCGGCGTAGGTGTAGCTGGAGGCGCCCAGCACAGCAACGAACACCTGGGCCCGTCGTTCCTCGCCGGTGGCCTGGTTGATGATCGGCACGGTCGGGCCGCAGTAGTCGATGAACAGCTTTTCGCCGGCACGGTGGACCTGGCGCATGCTGCGCCGCTGGCGTTCCCGCCAGGCGCGGTAATGATCGCAGAACCGACTGTAGCGGTAGGCCTTGTCGTCATGGACCTCGACGTACTCTGCCCACAGCAGCTGCAGGGTGACGCCCTTGCGCTTGAGCGCCTGGTGGATCTGGAAGTAGCCCGGCGCCGAAAAGCGCACCGGCGGCGACTTGGCCGGGAACAGCCGCGCCTCCAGCGCCGCTTCGTCGGTGCCATCGGGTAGTGGCCAGCTGATGCCGGCCACTTGGGCCAGGCTGACGTACTTGCTGACCACGCCCTTGGAGAGGCCGCAGGCCCGAGCAATCTTCTCGTGGCTGAGGCCGGCGTCGTACTTGAGGCGCAACACCTCATAGTATCGAAAGCATGATGAGTAGTTGAATACGCGGGAGAGCGAGACATGGCGATAGATACCCGAGCACTTATCACTTTGCGTTCGATGGAGCAATTCATTGCTGTAGCGGAGGAATTACACTTCCATCGTGCTGCAGAACGACTGAATATGTCGCAGCCGCCTCTAACCAGTGCCATCCGTAAGCTAGAGGACGATATCGGTGTCACTCTCATCGAGCGTGGCAACCGCGTACTTGGCTTGACTCCTGCGGGAAAGAAGTTTCTTGACGAGGCACGTGAAACCCTTCGACGGGCGGAACAGACCATCACCGCTACGGTAGATGTAGCTGCAGGTCGAACAGGCGTATTGCGCCTGGGTTATGTGGGAAGCGCACTTTACGGTCGGTTACCTGAGGTTATTCGTGAATTCAGGGCAAGTCATCCGAAGGTTCGTCTTGAGCTACGTGAAGCAACTACCGCTGCACAGATTGCCGCATTACGTGATGGCATATTTGACGTAGGTGTTTTGATCCCTCCTCTTGTGAATGCTGGAGATGTTACACAGACACAATTCGATAGTGACCGCTTATGCATGGCCATCCCAAGAGATCATCCTCTCAGTAAGCAGTCAGAGCTAACGCTTGCCGACCTCTCAAATGAACCATTTATTTTGTGGCCAATGGTTGAAGGACGAGGCTTTCATCTTCAGGTTATTCGCCTTTGTGCGAACGCAGGCTTTGTGCCAATGGTTACACAGGAGGCACACGGGATGCATGCAGTGCTGTCTTTGGTGTCTGTCGGAGGAGGAGTCTCCGTCGTCCCCCAAAGTATGAGTGGCTTTCGTGGAGACCAGATCAGCTACCACCCGTTATCGGGTTCAGAGCCTAGATTTGATCTCGTAATGGGTTACTGCCATTTATCTCCATCGGCGCAGGCCTTCGTTCGTTCCGCCGAGGACACGAGGCCTACTGCTTTACATCCCTCATAATAATGCAATACCCGATGAGGTGTACTTCGATCAACCACTGTTCCAGGCGGCCTGACACCTGATGACAACCCGATCAGAGCTTAGCTCGCCTGTCAGGTGGTCCAGTGAATGGGGTCCACTTCAACCAACCACCGATCCGCACGCCTGTCGCTTGATGACACCCAGCTAGATCGCATTTCACCTATCAAGTGATCCAAGTTCTGAGTTTCACTTAATAACACCTCCGTCAGAGGGTATGTATAACGACTGTTAGTCGCCACTAAAGAATATTTTAGCATAATCAACTCCAGCAACAGGCATCAAAACACCCCAAGGATAGGCCCGTTCTTTACCACGTTCAAACTGATAAACAATCAGCTCAGGTAGATTACGTTTGTCATATCGGCGCCCAAATGTGAAAACCACGCTGTTTGGCGCTGCCATAACTAAATGTATGCGTTTTACATCATGCTCACTGAGTTGCTTGACAACTTCAAAAAATTGCTGTGCTAGGCGATTTTGTTTTTCGCGAGACCAATGTGCGTCTGAGGACATGCCATCGAGAGTAAGCCTCACAGCGGGATAATTAAATGTACTTTTTAAGTTTTTGTCGTCAATTGCATAAGAGAAAGCAAGTGCTATCACCACATCTTCTTCATGAACAACCCTTTCAACCCCATTTACACTAAATTCAGCTCCATCGTCTTCTTCATCTAGTTTACGCCAGTTTTCTCGCGTTCGATCCCAGTCATATAGATCAATCACTCCCTCATCGTCCAAAAGCACGCCTGTTAGAAAAGTATAAGGAACAGATGTTAGACCACCATAAAAGACTTTCAGGCTGCTCCTTTCGGAACTTTTTTTGTGCTGAAGTATCGTTCGGTGCACACTATAAATCTCACTTAGTGCGCGTTCGGGCTCGATGACTTTTCCATCCAGACGATTCCGCAAGTCAAGCAGAACGGGGATAATTTGCCCTTTAGTGTTTTTTCTCACTACTTGATCAAGTGGAGAACCATCATCATCACGAAGTCCTCGACCTTCAACCACTACAACTCTCTTCTTAGAGTTGTTTTTTGCCTCGCTCACAACCCTATAAACAATCAAGCTCAACGCGATTAATATAGCAATAGAGCAGATTGCTAGTATTAAGATGTGGATATCAGTGAAAGTTTTTTGTACGGACAAAATTTCTTCAGGTACAGTCCCCAGAATAAGACGCAAGATAAATGCCACAAATGGCGGGACACCGAAAACAGCTAATAACACACCAAAAGCCGACTTTAAAATAATAGCTTCAATTGAATGAACGCGAAATAGCCAGTCGGTTCCCTTGCGGACAAAATTTTCAAAGAGCTTTTTGATCATTTATATATCACTCACCACCAATTAATATCTGGCTATTAATTTCTCATGGACCAAGCCTATCGGGGTCGGCTCATAATCTCTAACGAAAAGGCTTGCACTAAATTCAAGCTGCGAGCACCACTTCAACCGAGCTATTAAAAGGACTGCAAACTCAACACCTCCTGAACCGTCGACTAAATCCTTCATCGCATTCAGATCCTGCAAACTGGGCTGCACTTCATAGCTTGGATGAGTGTGCCATTCACCAAGATAGTTGTATCTACGATAGTCTGCCCCAGTTCTTTCAAAGAAATCGGTTAGAGCTTGGCTATGCTGCTCTGCATCACGGACAAAATTCGAATGAGAACCACTACTGCAATCAACAGAGAAATCTACAATCCTAAACTTTTGATCTTCAACCTCTTCACCCATAATTATTCCGCCAATTTCACGGCGTCCGGCGCGGAGCATATGGCAGCGCATTTTATTCAGCACATCAGTTGGCAGAAGAATTTGCATCTAACTATCCTCAGAAGGAAAATGCTCTCTAAAGAGCTGTGCAAGCGCTTCTGGCTCCAACATATCAATATTCTCTCCCCATTCCCCATCAGGCATGAGGTCAATAGGGCGAGTATCAAAAGGCTCATTGAATAGCCACTCTGAAGAGAAACCGACAACATAGGCGGAAACAGGGAAGATACTTGCTTCTGGGCGAGACAGAATATCGGATGCAAATCTAGCCGCATATCCTGCCATGATCGAAATCTCAGCATCTTCTGCAATTAACGGTTCCCCTTCTCCATCTCGGCCATCATAATGACTTACCCCTTCTGACCGGATCCAATCCATACCTTGGTCATTGCACCAGACCTTAATTTGAGATCGTGCTGCTAACGGGATGGGATCTATATCGGGGCGGGCACGAGCAACAATTCCACCGATACCCCCAGCAAACACCTCCACCCAAATCATTGGTTTTTTCTGACGTGTTGACACCGAGGCGATCATATTAAATGCTGTTGGTTCAGCTGTAGCATCTATCAGGAGATCGCATTCACCAAGTGACTCGAGGGCTCCAGCCATCGAGTCTGCGCTTTCTTGACCACCGAGGGCGATCCGCAAGGCTTTGATATCCACGTGAGGATTAATTCTGAGCAGCCGACCACGCAAGGCTTGAGCCTTGTGAGCGCCTGTATCGTTAAGGTCTAGTTCATTGCGAATGACATTACCGGGAAAAAAAATATCCTCATCAATAAAAAAGAAACTTCCTACACCAGACCGGCACAAGCTAGCAGCAATTTTTGATCCAATGGAACCGCACCCAACAAGACCTACCACTTTGTTAGAAAGAGAGAAGCTAGTGTCTGGCAAACGTTGCTTTTCGCTCGGAAGTCGCAATGTTGTATAGTTAATGACTTTACGATCATTAATTTCCCCAAAAATACAGAAAAATGACCAAGACTCTTCGTCACCTATTAGCAGATGCGAAAAGCTGTTGCTGTTCAGTAGCGAGTCACACAGATCAACTAGCTCAAAACTTTCGAGAAGCGCTCGCAGCTCATCCGCATTACTTGCACTAGGACTACCGACTCCGACTAGCCGAACTACTAACCCCACATCGTTTATTCTTCCTTCTGGGAACACGAAATCACTAGGCAATGCCGACTCTTCATTCGCACCAACATGAGAAAGCGTTGATATATATACAGACGATGAACTCCGCTCACTCAAAAAAACAGAGGTTGGCTCGCGCTCATTCAATGCATTGAGGATTTTTATATCGTGCTCGGTTACTAAAAATCGAAAATGTTTTGACCGCATGTCACGTCCTAAAGACGCCACGTGAGCCGAATGTGCGTAAAGCATTTTGCCTTGCTCGGGGCGCTCTTCCAACAATAATTTTTGGCAGCTAACTATCATGTCCGCCCCTGTGACTGACGGCTTCCAGTTATCCGGCCGATACTCCAAGCAAAGCTCACCATCCGCACCGTACTGATGCAGAGAAACTTGCGTTCTATCTTTTGTATAAACCATCGGTGGCGTATCTGGGAATACGCTCGGATAGACCATCTGAAAAGCAAACTCTTCATCGCTATTGGTGACTTGGAAGTCTACGCACATAGCAAGATCCACGCTGATTTGCCACCTCGAAACCCGAAGCCAATCAACCGTGGCTTCAAGCTCTGTGATGGAGAGCTTTTCAGAAGATAGCCGCGTGCTATTCGTAATCCACCAGGTCATGCGAAGCCATCCGGCTTTTTGGGGGTTCTTGGCTCGTCAGAGAAAGACACATTGGGTGCCGAAAAAGCCGATGCGGCTGTTGCAGCACTCAGAAGTCCGCCCCCTACGGAGCTCGAAGAATTGATACTATTGCTTACTTGATCAGTCAGATCACTCCCAATGCGACTAGCTAGAACACTAGATATACGCCGGTGTTCGACAAGGCGTCCGGCTTCACGAAAATCCTCACGGGCCTCTTCAAGCCAATCAAAAAATGCTACCGCCCGCTCAGGATGAGCCTCCCACTTGTCTGCAAAATTTTCGAGGGCATCAGTGGGATTCCTGATGATATATTTCTCACCATCATGACCAATCGCATCTTGCATGCGGCTCAAGATCGAAAGCAGGGCAAGACCAATTGTTTCCTCACCTCGATAAGCGTGTGCTGCTAGCGTGGAAATAATGATGGAGATAGGCTTGTTTGTTGGGTCATCAGCAAACATTATGTCTCGATGACGTTTTAGAATCATGATAGCTGATTGAAGTGGGGTTCTGACGCGGTAAGTGGGAATATCTTCGACACTGGCCGTAATTATTCCGCCTGAGCGCACCTCGTCTAGCACCTGTTGCCGCCGACGTTTAAAGACATCTCCCATTCGCAACTTAAACCATTCTGCGTACCCGCGAGGATTGGAACGCGGCCAGTCATTTGTGATCTGATAGTATTGAGGGATTACTTCATTATCAGTAATCGCAACAGCTGTATCGGAAAACTGGGCATCCAGCCTTCTATCTTCGAGCAAACGGCGTTGATCGTGCCCATTTGGAATACATGGAACGATATCCATATGAAATTGCGCACCGTCGGCATATTCTAACCGCCAACACCGCCGACCTTCGTGAACTTCCTTTGAGATTCCTTTACTTTCTCGATAAAGCTTGACTTCATGGCCAAGGAGTTCTTTCAGACCAGCTTGTGTCAGCTCTGACTTATCAAGGTTATTCAAATTACAGGCGCAGTCGACATCATATTCTTCTTCAGCAGACTGTGGTTTGATGACTGTACCCAATCGAAAGGAGCCCTGTACAAACACATCCGGGTCAAGATGTCGCACACAAGAACCGTCCCTATGAAACCATTCTCCAAGAGATTTATAGCTCTTCTCCGCCTGCTCATATCGTGAGATAGGAATTTCAAGGACTTTTGCCAGAGCATCTAAATAAGCTTCACTCTGCTTGGTGATTGTAACTGTCATGCGCACCACTCCCGGCTTCATTTTCTTACAAAGTGGCTTCCAAAAGCATATTAGCCTTAACCACCCTTGCACAAAATTAGCATATATAGAGAAGAAAGAAAAATCAAACTACCACATATGGTAGAAAACAAATCTTCCCCTCAGCTCCCGCAGTGAACATAGACCCCAACACCAGCATCAGGGAAGCACCAGCTACAGCATAATCATCGGAATCACATCAACCTGCGTCGATCGACAATGGTGCTGCTCCCGCAGAGGATGGAATACTGTTGTAAGTATTCACTAGCATTAGCTATAGGAAATTTCGTGATGGACGCATAGGATGGCGCAAGGCTTTCCACCATTCTTACAGCGACCTGAACTAGGCTGGGTCACGCCAATTTGCGAAAAAGCACAGAAAATATGAAATCATGAAATATCCAATAAAATCATATAATTACACATTTTCACACTTTTGCACTTGTAATAGTAACGACGAGGGCCAGCTGCTGGTGCAGGAGGTGATCGAGCACCTGGGCTGGAAGGGGCCGGTATCCCGGCTGCTGGTCAGCGACCTCAACCGCCCGGCGGTGCAGCG
>Ga0114983_1000017_pt1 | contig 61091 bp, 58 predicted proteins | sample Shrwel_input2_RT_FD_87182 | JGI IMG/M metagenome (GOLD analysis project Ga0114983, IMG submission 87182) | Subsurface microbial communities from deep shales in Ohio, USA - Utica-3 well 1 S input2 RT | ecosystem: Environmental > Aquatic > Deep subsurface > Shale gas/oil reservoir > Produced... | reverse complement strand
TTAGTGATAGACATAACAAATGTTTCCTATTGTTCTGAATTCAATTCTGTTAAGCAGCCAGCTTGAGATTAAGCGGCTTCTTGTTTTTGATCGCGCAGAGCGGCCAGAGTACGAACGAACTTGCCAGCAGATGCTTCTTTCATAGTCATCATCAGCTGTGCCAGTGCTTCTTCGTAAGTTGGCAGTTTTGCCAAACGATCAATGTCAGCTGCAGGGATGAATTCCCCTTCAAAAGCTGCACCTTTAACTTCGAAAGCGGCTTGCTCTTTAGCAAAGTCTTTTAACAGACGAGCTGCAGCACCTGGGTGCTCGTTAGAGAAAGCAATCAAAGTTGGGCCAGAGAACACCTCTGTCAGACACTCAAAAGCAGTGCCTTCTACTGCGCGGCGAGCCAGAGTGTTACGTACTACACGTACATACACACCGTTTGCGCGAGCAGTCTTACGCAGAACTGTCATAGCACCTACAGTTACACCGCGTGAATCGGCGACAACTGCAGAAAGCGCACCTTTGGCAGCTTCGTTGACTTCAGCAACAATCGCTTTTTTGTCTTCGAGTCTTAATGCCATTGGCTTTACTCCTGGATTCTACCTGGGGGTTCCCCCAGTGTTTACCATACTGAATACAAACGTACTCAGTTACTTACGGTGCAGATAATCCAGCAGAAATAAATCTATCTGGGGCCTGACACCGTCTACGCAGGAAATTAAGTATTCCAGACGGTCAACACCTGCGGTCTTGGACGGAAACCCATCAGAGTGAAAACACCCGTCATAGGTTCCAACCCACAAAAGTGCGCGCATTATAGGCTAACACGCGCATTTTGTAAAATTAGCTAGCAGCGTCCAGAGTGTTCTGGTCGACAGCTACACCTGCACCCATAGTGGTGGAGATGCTTACCTTCTTCACATACTGACCTTTGGCTGCAGCAGGCTTAGCCTTTCTCAGTGCAGACAGCAGTGCTTCCAGGTTTTCTTTCAGTTGAACAGTTTCGAAGTCCACTTTACCGATAGTAGTGTGGATGATGCCGTTCTTGTCGTTACGGTAACGAACCTGACCTGCCTTGGCGTTCTTAACAGCTTCGGCAACGTTAGGAGTTACAGTACCGGTTTTAGGGTTAGGCATCAGGCCGCGTGGGCCCAGGATTTGACCCAGCATACCAACAACGCGCATTGCATCAGGAGATGCGATAACTACGTCGAAGTTCATTTCGCCGGCTTTCACCTGCTCAGCCAGATCTTCCATACCTACCAGTTCAGCACCAGCTTCTTTCGCAGCTTCGGCATTGGCACCTTGAGTGAATACAGCAACACGTACTTCACGACCGGTACCGTGTGGCAGCACAGTGGCACCACGAACGTTTTGGTCTGATTTACGAGGATCAACACCCAGGTTAACGGCAACGTCTACGCTCTCAACGAACTTGGCAGTAGCCAGTTCTTTCAGCAGAGCTACAGCTTCGTTGATGTCGTATGCTTTGGTTACGTCCACTTTCTCGCGGATGGTGCGCATGCGCTTAGTCAGCTTTGCCATTATATTAGTCCTCTACTACCAAACCCATGGAACGCGCAGTACCTTCGATTGAGCGAATCATCGCTTCAATGTCAGCACCAGTCATATCGGTTGCCTTGGTTTCAGCAATTTCCTGAACCTGGCTACGCTTGATAGTACCCACTTTCTGAGTGTTAGGACGGGCAGAACCTGACTTCAGGCCAGCGGCTTTCTTCAGCAAGAAGGCTGCAGGTGGAGTCTTGGTTTCGAAAGTGAATGAGCGATCATTGTAAACAGTGATCACTACTGGAATTGGCATACCTTTTTCGAACTTTTCAGTACGAGCGTTGAATGCTTTACAGAATTCCATGATGTTCACACCTTTCTGACCCAGAGCTGGACCAACTGGTGGAGACGGGTTTGCAGCACCGGCTGCTACTTGCAGCTTGATGTAAGCTTCAATTTTCTTTGCCATCTGACATTTCCTCAGTTTGGGTTCAAACGCTCAGGCAACATGCCTTGAGCTCCCCGAAAACAACGGGTGCGGATTATATAGAAATCCGCACCCGTTGCCAAACGGATTTTGTATTTTATTTAATCAGGATTTTTCAACCTGATTAAAGTCCAACTCAACCGGAGTTGAGCGGCCGAAGATCATCACAGACACCTTAACGCGGTTCTTGTCATAATCCACTTCCTCAACAGTACCGTTGAAGTCGGCAAATGGACCATCGGTAACCCGAACCACTTCGCCGGGTTCGAACATAACGCGATGAGTCGGAGAATCAGTCGTCTCCTGCAAGCGACGCAGGATAGCCTCGGCTTCCTTATCAGAAATAGGTGCTGGGCGATCAGATGTGCCACCAATAAAGCCCATCACTCGAGGAATACTCTTCACCAAGTGCCAGCTTTGATCGTTCATTTCCATCTGTACCAGCACATAACCGGGGAAAAACTTACGCTCACTCTTGCGGCGTTGGCCGGCACGCATTTCCACGACTTCTTCGGTAGGAACCAGTACTTCGCCGAAGAACTCTTCCATACCATGCATCTTGATGTGTTCAAGCAAAGACTTACATACACGGCCTTCATAACCGGAAAAAGCCTGAACCACATACCATCTTTTCTTAGCTTCTTTAGCTTCAGTCATTCTAGTGCCTATACGCCAGTAATAAAGTTGACAATGCGCAGCAATACCGCATCCAATCCCCAAAGGATCAAGGCCAGGATACCTGTCGCAGCCAGTACGATAAAGGTGGTATTCAACGCCTCTTGGCGAGTAGGCCATACAACTTTGCGCACTTCGATTTGTGACTCACGGGCAAAGGCCAAGGCTTGCTTACCCTTAATCGTTTGCAGGGCTATAAAACCTGCAATCGCAAATACGACAACCACACCCGCTGCGCGGATTGGCAGAGTGAAGATTTCACTGTCGTTGTACATCTGGTTGCCAACAATCGCTGCAGCCACCAGTAGTATAGCTACTACCCACTTTACGATATCCAGAGAGTTGCCCTGGTTTTCAGTATTTGTTGTCATCGGTTAATTCCGTTACTCATTACGACCTGAGCCTAGGGACAGCTGAGTAAGTTTAAGGCTTAATTCAGCGCCAGCCCGCTTTCGAACTCGCCCCAGACGAGAATTCTCCGGCTCAGGGCACAAAAATCGGCCATAGATTGTATTCTTAATCAACTTTGTTATCAAGGATGCACAGGGCGAAACCAAGAGAAAGACGGACTCTTTGTGTCAGTTAACCAAAAAGCACAGTTAAGCGCCTTGATGCCAAGAACCAAATCCAGGACCAATGCTTTTCCCAAAAAGGCTCGAAAATCAATTCGTCCGCTCGGAAACAATAACCTACCGAGTTTTCTATCTGTTTGAGAGTGTGACATCAAGCATGCGCCTGGTTTCCTGTTCGCCTCAATAGCCCACCTTTAAATGGACCACTTTAAGAGCCGGTTTGAGTGTCCAGCGGACACCTGAATAGCCAAATCGGTCACTTTTTAAGAAAAGAGGACACTAGTGCGGACACTTACTGCAAGGTGGGCGCAAGAATAACAAATATAAACAATATGTTATTGCTTTGGCATGTTTTCTGCTTTATCTAGCTGAGTAGCGAAACAGCCGTCGACTGGCGTTGTGGAACTCGCCGGCCGCGGCTCTTTGTCACTATCTTGCTGATGGGCCATCGCCGATGAGCCATCACCCCCTCCTTGGGGACCCTCTTCCCGACCGCAGGAAGCGCCCGCTGTAATGGCCCGGCCATTGGCGCTCCTGCTCCTTTTTCTTTTTTAAGGTCACTCACCCCGGCATAACTGCGGACTTGGCAATCAAACTCAGTTTGGCGCGCTTACTCAGCTTTTTTACCGCCATCTCCCGCCGCAGGGCATCACCGTGGCCACCAATCTCTTCACGATAAACGAGTTGCAAAGGCCCGCGACCACGCAGATATTTGGCGGCTTTGGGGCCGCCACTCTGATGCTCCTGCAGGCGCCGGGTCACATCCTTGGTGATCCCTGTGTACAGCTCGCCCCCGGCGCAGCGCAGGATATACAGCTGCCAGTTATCACCACTCATTCCAGTCCCAACAGGCCGAGGAAGAAGGCATATTCCAGCGCGGTATCTTCAAATTGCCGGAAACGTCCGCTCTTGCCGCCATGGCCGGCCTCCATATCCGTCTGTAACAGCAGCAGATTGTCGTCCGTCTTATAATCCCTGAGTTTGGCCACCCACTTGGCTGGCTCAAAATACTGCACCTGAGAATCGTGCAGCCCTGTGGTCACCAACAGATGCGGGTAGGCCTGATGGCGAATGTTGTCATAAGGCGAGTAGCTCAGCATGTAGTCAAAGTAGGGCTTGTCATTGGGGTTGCCCCACTCATCATATTCATTGGTCGTCAGTGGAATCGACTCATCGAGCATGGTGGTGACTATATCCACAAAGGGCACATGGGCGGCCACCGCCAGGTAAAGATCCGGAGCCTGATTGACCACGGCACCCATCAATAAACCACCGGCACTGCCTCCGGCGGCAACCACTTTGCCGGGTGCGGCATAACCCAGGTCCAAAAGTGCTCGGGTAGTGTCCTCAAAGTCATTGAAACTGTTTCGTTTATTAAACAGCCTGCCATCATCGTACCAAGGCCTGCCGAGCATCTCTCCACCCCGGACATGGGCAATGGCATAAACCACGCCGCGATCCAGCAGGCTGAGAACAGAGGCATCGAAATCCGGCTCTATGATATGGCCGTAAGCACCATAACCGTATTGATACAGTGGGTTACTACCGTCTTTACGGAACTTGTCCTTGCGATACACCAAAGTCACGGGCACCTGGGCACCATCACGTGCCGGGATCAACAAGCGCTCGGCCTGATAGTTGCCGGGCTCGAAATCCCCCAATACCTTTTCCTGTTTGAGCAGTTTACGCTCACCCGGCTTATCCAGTTGATAACTGTAAATACTCTCGGGGGTAGTCGGGCTCGAGTAATATAACCTCAGTTCGCGACTGTGCTGGCTGGGATTGATATCCAGACCAATCACATAGGCCGGGTCATCAAAGGCCAATTCATAGCCGCGGCTGAGATCTGTATGGGGATAGACCTTGATATGGCTCAGCCCCTGGCTGCGGCTCTGTACTATCAGATAATCGTCCAGCAATAACAGATCTTCGAGGCGCACCTCGGGATCATGGGCCAGCACCTGCTGCCACTTGCGCTTATCGCCGGCATCGGCAGCCGTGGTTTTCATCAGCCTGAAATTGGTCGCCTGCCAGTTGCTGAGGATGAAGAATTCATCTCCACGCTTGGCGATGCTGTATTCGTGGCCCTCTTCCCGCGGCAGAAACGCCCGGAATTCGCCGAGCGGGGCGTTGGCATCGAGCAGGGAAACTTCACTGGTCGTGGTGCTCTCGTGGTGCAATACAATCAGGGATTCATCCAGACTCTTGCCGAGGGAGATATAGAAGGTATCGTCCTGCTCTTCATAAACCAGCAGATCCTCGCTCTGGGGGCTTCCCAGCTTGTGCCGGAAAACCTGGTATCCCAGCAGGGTCTGTGGGTCTTTGGCGATATAGAACACATAACGGTTGTCATTGCTCCAGACCACCCGTCCATCAACGCCCGTCAGCTTGTCGGCAAGCAGTTCCCCGGTGGCAAGATCTTTAAAATAGACGCTGTAAATACGGCGGCTGAGGGTATCCTCGGCGAAGGCCAGTATCTGCTCATCCGGACTGACAGACACTCCGCCCAGGGCGTAAAACTCCTGTCCCTCGGCACGCAGGTTAACATCAAGCAGCAACTGCTCTTCACCATTGAGCTCACGGCTTCTGGCGATCACCGGATACTCCAACCCGGCCTCGAAACGGCGGTAATACCAATGGTTATGCCAGCGATATGGCACACTGCTCTCATCCTGCTCCAGCCTGGAGATCAGCTCTTTAAACAGTTTCTGTTTCAGCGGCTCCCAAGGCTTAAGACGTGCGGCGGTATAGGCGTTTTCCCGTTCCAGATAGTCGATAACGTCCGGGGCCTGACGCTCATCGTCACGCAGCCAATAATAGTCGTCTGTCCTGGTCACACCGTGAAGGCTCATGGTGTGGGGACGTTTTTCGGCAACCGGTGCCACCAGCTTATTTTCTGAATTCATTCCACTGCATCCGCACAGCCACAAGGCTGTGCCTAAAACCAACATCAGGGATCCTACTCGACTCATCACTCTTCCTTAAAGCGTTAATATCTGCGGCCTACTCCCTCGACTACAGGCCGCCTGCATATAGTGACGCCGACTGGCGCCAACGGCAAGCCCTGTCACCTAAGCCTTGATATCAAAGTTGCCGGCAGAAAATGTGACCCTGTCCGCTTGTCATTTGTATATTACAAGCGCATGCTGTTGCCGCCTGTTATATACAAATGACGGGTAAATTCTCAGGGCGGGGTGAAATTCCCCACCGGCGGTAAATCGTGTCAGCGACATGAAAGCCCGCGAGCGCCCGCCAGATTTTGGCGGGGTCAGCAGATCTGGTGTCATCACATCCTAGCGTGACTATTCCAGAGCCGACGGTGTTGCCATTTAGATGGCTCAGTCCGGATGAAAGAGAATCAGATTGCCGCCAGGCGATCCGCTTAGTGATATGTCTCTGCCAGTGGCAGAGACACCGCTATTCCTTTCTTTGCCCTGATTCTGGAAAACCCAAGCCGTAATTTAAGGATTTTTACCATGAATCAGTCATTATTAGCGCCTTTTGGCACCCCGATTGAAAGAGTCGAAACCGCCCTCGAAGCATTGCGTCAAGGCCGCGGTGTTTTAGTGGTCGACGATGAAGACAGAGAAAACGAAGGCGACCTAATCTTTGCCGCCGAGAGCTTGACCAACGCCCAGATGGCGATGCTGATCCGCGAATGCAGCGGCATTGTCTGTCTCTGCCTTACCGACGAGAAAATCAAGGCCCTGCAGTTGCCGCCCATGGTGGAAAACAACTCCAGCCAATTCGGCACCGCCTTTACCGTAAGCATTGAGGCCAAAGTCGGAGTCACGACCGGGGTTTCCGCTGCCGACCGGGTGACCACTATCAAGACCGCCATTGCCGACAACGCCAAACCGGAAGACCTGGCCCGCCCTGGGCACGTCTATCCGCTGCGGGCTCAACCCGGTGGTGTGATGACCCGCCGCGGTCACACAGAGGGCACTGTGGACTTGATGCAACTGGCTGGCCTAAAACCCGCCGGAGTGCTGTGCGAAGTAACCAATCCGGATGGCACCATGGCCAGACTGCCACAAATCATCGCTTTTGGCGCCCAACACAACCTGCCGGTTCTCTCCATCGAGGATATTGTCAGTTATCGCGAATCTCTGCTGGCCAACGCAGGCTAATAAACCAGCACTCCCTAACTATTTGATCAAAAGCGGCTACATAGCCGCTTTTGTTTTAAACAAACCGGCAAACTAGGTTACAACAAGGCTTACATTAACCCTCCTCTTTTTAAGGTTTATTTTCGTGACCTAGATTAGAAATCCTTGAATAACGGGTCGCCCCCTGATAGGCAATGTGTTACTTATCGAGAGTTATTGCCTGTATCCCAATAGCTTACAGGCAGGTCTTTATCAGTTAGGATTTCGAGGAGAGCCATAGGTGTTAAGCCAACTGAGCCTAAAGCGCAAATTACTCTTGTTTGCCTTAGTGCCTGTTTTGGTTCTCAGCCTACTGGGTTGTGTACGTTTATTTGAACTGCTGCATAACTATCGTTTGGCCAACCAAAGTTATCATGCCGTCGAGGTAGGACGTCGTCTGGCCGATCTCATCTATGAATTGCAGCAGGAACGGGGTCTCAGCGCCGCTTATATCGCCTGCGATGGTAAGTGCTTTGCCGATAGTCTCCAGGTACAGCAGCAGCGAGTATCGGCACAGATAACCGCCCTGCAAAACTCTCCCCACTTATTGCAACTTACTGAACAACTGTCTTCTGCAGCCCAGCACCTACTACAAACCAAGCTGGAAGCTCTGCGGCTCGGCAAGCAGGCGCTGGAAAATAACCGGCGCGAACTCTTGAGTCGCAATGAAAGCGACGCACTGAATTTCTATTCCGACTTCAACTACGAACTCCTGTTGGGTATTGCCAATCTGCAATCCCTGTCGAGCAATGTGCAACAGGCCAGAGCCTATGCCGATCTGGCTGCACTGTTGCGGATTCAGGAGTTGGCGGTGCGTGAGCGCGGCCTGATCAACGGCATGCTGCTGAAACGTCAGTTTGATACCGACAGTTATGAACAGCTGTTGGCATTAATAACAGAGCAAGATCAGAGCATAGATCTGTTCCGCGCCAGTGCCATAGCGGAACACAAACAACGCCTGGAAGCTATGCTGCTGGACAGTAAGAGTCAGACATTGAATAACGTCAGGGAACAACTGCGCCAACAAGATGCCATAACGCGTCAGGCGCACAAGTTCAGCTCCCAGCTGGGTTATGGCGGCCTATTGCATGAATTTAAAAACTTTCTTCTTCGGGGAGAAAGCAGATACCAACAAGACTTCTATATCAAACTTGAATCACTGGAGCAGATCCTCAATAAACTAAGCTCAAACTGGGTGATCAGCAGTACTCAGCAACTGGCGATTACCCAAATCAGGGACAAACTCAACGAATATCGCCACAAGATGCAGCTGATAGCATCCATGCAAAGCCGGGGGGCCAAGGTGAAAGAGATAGACTCCCTGGTGCAGATTTCCGACGATCAGATGCTCAATGCTCTGAAGGCCCTGACCCAACCCAAGCCACCTGTGACTCCCGAAGTCTGGTGGCAGTTGACCAGTGAAAGGATCCGCCAAATGGATGCCATTGCCGACAGTGTTTCCGATGATATTCTCAATCTTTCCAACGCTCAGCGCAGTCAGTCGCTGCGCCTTATCGCCCTCTACCTCCTTTCAGCCGCCATCACTATCGGCCTGCTATTGCTCCTGGGCAGGGCCCTGAGTCACAACCTACTCAGGCGCATCTACGCCATAGCCGACAACATGCGCTTGATGAGTAAAGATCCCAACCTGGATCTGGATATCAAGGTCGAGGGCAAGGATGAATTGGCCGATATGGCCAAGGCACTGGGTCAAATGCTTAATGAAAGGCAAAAATCCTATCAACAGTTGAAACAGGCCGCGGCGGTATTCGACTACTCAGGCGAAGGGATTGTCATCACGGATGCCAATAACCGTATTGAATTGGTCAACCCGGCATTCAGCCGTATTACCGGTTACAAGCTGAAAGAGGTCAAGGGCAAGAATCCTTCAATACTCAACTCCTGTCGCCACAATGATGCCTTCTTCAGGGAGATGTGGGACAGCCTGCTGACCAATAACAAATGGGAAGGTGAGATCTGGAATAAGCGCAAAGACGGTGAAATTTATCCTGAGTATCTGGCTATCACCTTGGTGCGAGACGATAACAATAACATACTCAAACACATAGGTTTGTTTGTCGATATCAGCCATCGGAAAAAGTATGAGCAAGACATCTGGTATCAGGCCCATTTCGATATTCTGACCAAGCTGCCCAATCGTAAGATGTTCAACGAGCGACTGCACCACGAGCTATTACAGGCCCGTATCCATGGTCACAAGCTGGCGATTCTATTGATCGATCTCGACAGATTCAAATATATCAATGATGTACTGGGCCACAAACGCGGTGATCTACTGTTACAACAAGTGGCAAGAAGATTGGAATCACTCCCGGATGAACAAAAATTTGTCGCCCGCCTAGGGGGCGATGAATTTGCCGTGATCCTGCCGCACTATAAGAATGATGCCGCCCTGACAGCCGTAGCCGACAGAGTAAAAGCCCTATTCAACAATAGCTTCGATATCGATGGTCAGGACACCTTGATCTCGGTCAGCTTTGGTATAGGTGTCTATCCCGAGGACGGCGATGATATAGATGCTCTGACCCGCAACACAGAAACCGCCATGTACAGCGCCAAAGACAACGGCCGCGACAACTACCAGTATTTCACTCCCAGCATGAACGCCAGCATGCTGGAGCGCTTGCAGTTGGAGCAACGTCTCAGAAGCGCCGTGTTACATCAAGCGTTTTGCTTGCATTATCAGCCCATAGTCTCAATGGAAACCGGCCAAATCACTTCTGTCGAAGCTTTGATACGTTGGAATGACCCCGAATATGGCTGGGTTTCGCCGGAGAAATTCATTCCTATCGCAGAGAACAGCGGCCTGATAGAACCTATAGGCGAATGGGTACTGGAACAAGCACTGAAAGACCTAAGCCAATGGCATGCCAAGGGAATTGAGCTGGATATGGCAATCAATGTCTCCAGCCGCCAATGTATCAATGTCAGTGGGGTACGCTTCGACTCCTTGCTGACTGACGCCATCAAACGTCACGCCATAGCGCCAGAGAGACTGCATATAGAGATCACCGAATCCATGTTGCTGGATGACAGTCCCCATTGTCTGGAAGTGCTCAACAGCATTCGCCAACTCGGGGTGACGATTCATATGGATGATTTTGGAACCGGCTTCTCCTCGTTGAGCTATCTGCGCAAGTTCCCTATCTCTGTGATCAAAATCGACAAGAGTTTTGTCGATAATGCCTTGGTGAATGAGGCAGATGCCAGCCTGGTGCGGGCAATAGTCATGATGGGCAAGAGCCTGGACTTGCAACTGGTGGCCGAGGGCATAGAGACCCGCGCGCAATGGATCTTGCTCAAGTCCATGGGCTGTGATTTTGGCCAGGGCTATCTACTTTCAAGACCACTGCCGGCCAAGAGCCTGACGCCAATCCTAGCTCAGGGTGAAACTTTCATCCGTCAACTTCTGGCATAAAAAAGCAGCCTTGAGGCTGCTCTTGTCATCGCTGGATAGCCTTAAGCCATCTGTGCATTCATTACTGTCTCGCCACCTTCGCTCGCCAATTGCATCAGATCCTTGTCCACCAGGAACAGCGCCTTGCCATCCTCGCCCACCAGACGGATCTTATCGACTATCGACTTGAACAGCTTCTCTTCTTCGTGCTGCTCGGCCACATACCATTGCAGGAAATTGAAGGTGGAATAGTCTTGAGTCGTGAAGGCGGTATGAGCCAATGCATTGATCTTGCTGGTGATCAGCTGTTCGTGCTCGTAAGTGTACTCGAACAGGGACAGCAGGGATTCAAAGTCGGCTTTGGGCGCTTCAATGGCTCCCAGCAGAGGCATGCCACCTGTTTCACTGACATAGGTGAACAGGCGACGCATATGCTGCATCTCTTCATCAGCATGATCCCGCAGGAACTTGGCCGCGCCTTCAAAGCCCTTGTCTTCACACCAAGCGCTCATCTGCAGATACAGGTTGGAGGAAAAAAACTCCATATTGATCTGCTCGTTCAACTTATCAATCATGGCTTGTGCCAACATATCCTTGCCTCTCATTTCGGGTATCTGTTTCATGGGCGCTATTGTTATCAAGGGACACAACAAATGCAAGAATCTTTACCTAACGCAATGATTTATAATGAAAACACTTTTCATTTAACTTGAATTATCATTTGCTATTTGCCGCAATCCGCTGACTGTAAAAGGAAAAGTCTACGCCCAGTGCACGAAAACTGGCATGCAGATCATAGTCATCCACTTTCAGCGTGGCATAATAGCCAACCAGGTTCAGTAATAGCTCAAATAAGGTTGCTCTATGTCCAAGCCGCAAGACGTCTGTGCCCATCCAGGGCTGATGCACCCGGATCTCGCTCTGCCCCTGCTACTCGAGCAGGTCACCCCGTTGGAAGATACCGAAACCGTGCAACTGTCGGATTCTCTGGGACGGGTACTGGCAGAAGACTTGGCCAGCAGCATAGACTTGCCCCCGTTCGATAACTCGGCGATGGACGGCTACGCCTATCGTTATGCCGACCTGCCCGAGAAGGCCAGCCTGAAATTACTGGGTAGCTCCTTTGCCGGCCACCCTTTTGAAGGCCAGTATCAACCCGGCGGCTGTGTTCGCATCATGACTGGCGCTCCAGTGCCTGCTGGCTTTGATACAGTGCAGATGCAGGAAAAAACCGAGGCCAATGGCGAGCAGATCACCATAGAACCTTGCAAGCAGGCCGGAGACAATGTGCGTGGCCGCGGCGAAGAGCTGCTGGCCGGCACCAAGGTCCTCAGGGCTGGCACTCTGATAGGTGCCGCCGAAATGGGGGTGATGGCCACCATAGGGATCAGCAGCCTTAGAGTGATCCGCAAGGTTAAAATCGCTTTCTTCTCCACAGGTGATGAATTGCGCCCAGTGGGTTCAGAGTTGGCGCCCGGGCAGATCTACGACTCCAACCGCTACTCGATTCAGGGCCTGCTCAGCCGCGCCGGTGTCGAGTGGCAGGATCTTGGGGTGATTGCGGATGATCCTGAGGCTATCCGTCAGGCGTTTCGCAACGCCTCAGCCAGCGCAGATATGGTGATCACCTCAGGTGGTGTCTCGGTCGGTGAGGCCGACTTCACCAAGCAGATCCTCGATGAGGAAGGCAAAATAAGCTTCTGGAAACTGGCGATCAAGCCGGGCAAACCCTTTGCCCTCGGCCACATAGGCAAGGCAGTGTTCTGCGGTCTGCCGGGCAACCCGGTTTCATCCATGGTGACTTTCTACAAGCTGGTGTGGCCTTTACTGCATAAACTGCAGGGGCTGCCACAACCAACCCCGCTACTATTGGATGCTAAATTGACCGCCCCTATACGTAAACAGCCAGGACGGGTGGAATACCAGCGCGGTATTCTGAGCCGCAACCAGGATGGAGAACTGGAAGTGGCGGTCACCGGCTCACAGGGTTCAGGCATGCTGACCTCCATGAGCCTGGCTAACTGTTTTATTATTCTGGAGCAGATGCAGGGCGACACACCTGCTGGTACCAGAGTCACGGTTGAACCCTTTAACAGCGTGCTGTGCTGAGGCCGATATGAGCGACGAGATACTCACAGATGCCGAGATGTTGCGCTACAGCCGGCAGATCTCCATCAAGGCAATGGACATTGAAGGGCAGGAGAAGCTCAAACAGGCCAAGGTGCTAATGATAGGTGCCGGTGGCCTAGGCTGCGCTGCCGGTCAGTATCTGACTGTAGCCGGGGTCGGCAAGTTGACCCTGGTGGACTTCGATACTGTCGAACTGTCCAATCTGCAGCGCCAGGTACTGCACCAGGATGACAATATAGGCCAGCCCAAGGTGGAATCGGCCAAAGAGAGCCTGAGTGCGCTCAATCCCCATGTGCAGATAAATGCCATCAATGGGGTGTTGGATGATCCCGAATTGGATCAACTGGTTGTCGAGCACCATCTGGTGCTGGACTGCACCGACAATGTTGCGGTGCGCGAACAGCTCAATCGCAGCTGTTTTCGGCATAAGGTGCCCTTAGTGTCTGCCGCTGCCATCCGTATGGAAGGGGTGATCTCCGTCTTCGGCTATCAGCAACAAATGCCTTGTTACCACTGTTTCAGCAGCCTGTTCGGCGAGCAGCAGCTCAGCTGTGTCGAGTCGGGCATTTTAGCGCCGGTAGTTGGTATGATGGGCTGCCTGCAAGCAGTAGAAGCCATCAAGGTGATCAGTGGTATTGGCAAACCACTCTATGGTCGTTTGCTGATGTTCGATGCCATGACCATGGAGTTTCGCGAGATGAAGCTGCCGCAGATCTCCAACTGTCCCGTCTGCGGTTGAACAGATATAACAAGAGGCTGCCTGGGCAGCCTCTTTAATTTTCAGTATTTTTACTTGGCGTTAAGCCAGTCAGACTCAGGCAATACCCTGTCGACAATCCGGATCTCGGCAATATCACCGCGGAACAGATCGGCCACCTCACCGTCCCAACTGGAAGCCCCCACCATCCATTCACCGCCGGGAATACTCACCAGCCCATGCTGCTCGGCTTCGGCGGTACGCATTACCCTGGAGTTATCCACATACATGGTGGCGTATTGGCCGTCATTGACTATAGCCACGTGATACCAATAATCCCTGTCCACTTCCCATGACCAATTGCTGGGCCCCACGCCATTGCTGGAGGTGGAGATCCACTGAAACTCCTTGAGACTGGAAGCAGTCAACGCCAGCGAAGGATCGCCGCCGCCACAATCCAGCTTATGGTGTTCACACACCTGGCTCTGGCTGGGTTTATGAGCAAAGACTGCGCCCCAGGCATTTTCCGATGCCTGCCATTCTGGTGCCAGGCGCACTATCATCTCTACCGTATACTGCGGCAGAACACCCGCCTGACCATCGGCAGAAACCAGCGTCGGTGCCTGGCTGGAGAGGTAATAGCCGCCCTGGGTATTGCCGCCCTTGAAACGAGCCGCCCCAGTGGCGTGGCCAAAGCCAGGAGCTTCATCGAGCAGTTCAAACAATTGCTCCTGAGTGCCACTGCTGCCCCCCTTGGCCTTGAGGCTCAAGGTATTGCCGCGCCCGGATAGATCCATAAACTGCACCTTGGTCGGATCTGTGCTGGTTAACTTGTGCTCAGCATCGAATATCCAGTAAGCGAGTGTTCCTTCAAGCTTACCCGGGCCTTCGGTTTCCACTTCCTGATTCAGCTTGGCAAAACGTTTTTCAAAGTCCAGCGGCTGTTCAAACTCCCAGCGTTGCAGCACATCCTGCGGCTGCCTCTCTGCATCCGGAATGGCGGCTACCCAAGGTGAGAATGAACGGAACTGCAACCGCTTGTTGGCTTCATCGAAACTCACCAGTTGCAGCATACCGTTGCCACCCCAGAATCCCGATTGATAGTCCACCAAGATCATGACCACATCGCGGCCATAGCGGTTCTTGGCCACCATCTTGGCCTCACCATGGTGATGGCCGTTAAAGGTGAGGAAGATCTGGTCATTGTCTTTGATCAACTTGTCCCACAGCATGGCGCCATTGTCGGTAAATATGGCGTTGTTGCCATCATCGGCCACATTTAATAACTGATGGGTAGTGAGTATGGTTGGTGTTTCCGGGTGAGCATCCAATACCGACTGTGCCCAGGCGATGCTGGCCGCCGAGGTACGCCAATCGAGCGCCAGCAACAGATACTCGCGCTCACCGCCCTTGAAGAGGTGATAACTGTTGAAGCCGGTGGCATCCGCCCCCTGGAAACTGGCAAAGTTATTTTGCTGCAAAGACGCCGGGAAATGCTTGAGGAAAGGCTCTGCCGCCAGGGTTCTGTCGCTGTCGAGGTTACTGTTGATATCAACCCCGGACTGACGGTAAGCCAGCACATCATGGTTACCCGCCAATATGCTGTATGGGGTGGCTGGATTGGCCTCCAAAATGCTCATGGCCGCGCGGGCATTGAGCCATTCCTGCTCTGAGTCAGGCAGGTCAACCACATCCCCCAGATGCGCCGTAAAAACGATATTTTGTTGCTGGTAGTTATCGGCAATCCATTGAGTTTGAGCATTGTAGCGCTCGGGATTATAGCGGGAGTACTTCTGGGTATCGGGCATGACCACCAGAGTATAACTCTCGGCTGCGGCTTGAGTGCCACTGTCGTTATCTGAGTTACACCCGGTCAGGCCAAGCACGGCGCCCAGAACCAGTGCTCCAATTGAGTAACGCATTAAATCTCTCCAGTTCAGGCTAGTAAGAAAGTCTGAATTTAAACAAGGACAGATGAAGCAAAATAAATACTTTTATTTCAAAATCATTAAGTTACAACAAAACATCAAAACAAACATATTGGCAACATAAGTCACTATTGCAGCAAGTGCTTGATGGTTGGAAAATGTCGTACAGAGTTTTGGGTGATAGCGGCTTGTTGAGCTTAATATTTTTCTATATTGTGTGGCGCTTTCATCTCGCCTGACATCCACAAACAAGGAAATTTCCCACTATGGACAATAGCCTGCGACGCAACTTTGGCACAGATAAGGGCCAGATCAGTGCCGGCAAATACAACCTGGTCGTTGGCCTGACTCTGATCTGGGGTTTTGTGGTCAACTATCTGATGGTGTTGAATATCGATCCCGAAATCATCGCCACGATTCCAATCTGGTTGTTCTTTATCGGCTACTTCGTCTGCTGTATGGCAGGCGTCTATCTGTTTGAAACGTCAAAGATGCCTGCCGTCAGCTTTCTCGGCTACAACCTGGTCGTTGTTCCCTTCGGCCTGATAATTAACCTGGTGGTCAGCAGCTATGACCCAACTCTGGTGTTGGAGGCACTGCGGATAACGACTATCGTGACTCTGGCAATGATGATATTGGGCACCCTATTTCCCGCCTTTTTTGCCCGCATAGCCGGCGCCCTGGCCATAGCCCTGCTGTTGGTGATCATTGTCGAACTGGTGGAACTATTTATCTTCAAGAGCCATCACGGCATTACCGACTGGATAGTGGTATTGATCTTCTGCGGCTACATTGGCTATGACTGGGGCCGAGCCAACGCCAAGGAAAAGACGGTCGACAACGCCATCGACAGCGCCGCCGCGCTTTATATGGATATCATCAACCTGTTCCTGCGGATCCTGAGCATTCTGGGAAGAAGAAATTAACCCATGCGTTTACTCTTGCTGTTGCTGCTGTCTATGGCTTTTTGCTCTCTGAACGGTGATAGAATTCCCGGACGCAAGCCAAATGTAAAGCTCCAGAACCAGTATAGGTTTTGCATCTAAGCGCTATCTTGTTCGGTTCGTGATGAACCAAAGCTCGATAGCGCGAATAACGATCTGCTTTCAATTTTGAAGCTAAGGAAGGTGTCGGCAATGAAGAAACGTTATGGCTTTATCCTGCTGCTACTGCTGATCTTTGTCGGTGCCCTGATCCCGGAAACCCCACAGGTGCCGGTTCACCAAGCCAGCGCCAAAGACTGGCATAAAGACAGTTTCTGGTATTATCCCTGGGGCACCTCAGGGGTACACAAGGGCATAGACATCTTCGCCGCCCGCGGCACTCAAGTGCAGGCCCCGACGCCCATGCTGCGCCTCTATCAAGGGGAGTGGCGTCTCGGCGGCAAGGTGGTGCTGGCCTTGGGGCCAGGCTGGAAGTTGCATTATTTCGCCCATCTGGACAGCCTGGAGCCGAACGGTCTATATCTACCTCAGGGCAGCAAACTGGGCACAGTCGGCGACTCGGGCAATGCCAAAGGCAAGCCGCCCCATTTGCACTACAGCATAGTCAGCCTGATGCCCATGCCTTGGTTGATGGATGACGCGCCCCAGGGATACAAGAAGGCGTTTTATCTCAATCCTGTGACCTATCTGGCGCCCCGCTGAGTGCCTGCTGCCTGAGCCATTCGAGAAACACCTTGACTCTGTGGCTCTGCTCGCGGCCGGGTGCCGGCAGCAGCCGATAACTGAGCCCAGGCAATACCTTGCCCGGCAAGCAAGGTTTCAACCATCCCCGCTCCACCAAAGAAGCCACCAGCACAGAACTGGCAAGCGCCAGGCCTTCACCGGCCAGAGCGGCCTGCACCAGGTGATCCTCCTGGGTAAACTCCAGCAATCTGGCACCCTTGAACTCGTGATAGGTCTGTTGCCATTGCTGCCAATCGAGCCCGTCGAGAGCCGGGTTCTGCCAGCGGGTCTGCAACAGCGTCACCTGAGGTTGCTTGCTCTTGAGATAACCGGGACTGGCGTAAATGCCGAACGTCTCACTGAACAGCACCTCTTCGCCTTCTGCCGCTTTGCCGTAGCGTATGCAGAGATCTGTCTCACCCAGAGGGTCGCTAGGCTGCAGCCCCTCATCGCTGCTGACCGACACCCTAATATCGGGGAAACGCTGCTGAAAGTCCGGCAATCGCTGCGCCAGCCATAGGGCGGCAAAACCATGGGTGGTGGAAACTCTCAGCTGGTTTGGTGTCACTCCCAAACGTTCAATCCCCTGGGCTATACCGAGCAAGGCCTGGCGGCAGGATTCTGCCAACTCGGCTCCGGCCGGTGTCAGTGATACCGCCCGGGTCTGGCGGATAAACAAGCGGGTGTCCAGCTGAGTCTCGAGATTTCTTATCTGATGGGAAACGGCAGTCGGAGTCAGGCTCAACTCCTCCGCAGCCAGCTTGAAGCTCAGATGCCTGGCGGCGGCTTCGAACACTCTCAAGTTATTCAGTGTGGGTAAATGGGCAAACATTGCGATCAAATAAGTGAATTTTACTCATCTATAAGTGAGAAATGACCCTTTGTCAACTCGAGCGGTATTCCAGATAGTTATGCCCTGAGCAAACAAACGGAGAAAGTGATGAAAACCCTTTTAAGAATAGATGCCAGCGCGAGAAGAACCGACAATGACAAGCCCAGCTATAATTCGATTTCCAAGTCGTTGGCGCAGCTATTTTGCGATCACTGGCAAGCCCAAAATAATCTATCAGAATTCATCTATCGTGATCTGGGTGACCAAGTACCGCCGGCCATCACCCAAGATTGGATTGCCGCCGTATTCACTCCGGAGGAACACCAAAGTACAGAGCAGCAACGGCTGCTGGCACTGTCGGACTGCCTTATCGACGAGCTGCAGCGGGCCGATATCATTCTGATCTCAACCCCCATGTACAACTATGGCATGCCGGCGGCACTCAAGGCCTGGTTTGATCAGGTCATACGCATCAACCGCACATTCAGCTTTGACTTAAAGCGCGGCGATTTTCCGCTGCGGCCGATACTCAGCGGCAAAAAACTGGTTTTGATTTACTCCTGCGGCGAATTTGGCTTTAGTGAGAAAGGCATTCGCGCCGGAATGAATCACCTGAGTCCCCATATCAAGACCCTGAGCCACTATCTTGGGGTGGAGCAGTTTTATGAAGTGCGCAGCGAATATCAGGAGTTTGCCGACGAGCGCCATCAGGCTTCCATCAAAGCGGCCAGCGCCTCACTGACGGAGCTGGCCCTAAAAATTTAGCAATCAAACCACTGCGTTTAAGAAGCTAAAGCCCGGATTGGCCGACGTCGGCCAATGCCGCAGTCTCAGCGCTTGTTCTCAGTCCTTGGTTACGACCCAGAGCGCATGCAGCAGCCCGGGGAACCAGAAGAACAGACAGAGAATGATATTGATCAGCAGGTCTTTACCGGCACCCGCTTTGAGAAATACCGCCACCGGCGGCAGTAAAATAGCGATGATGACGAGCAAGAGTTTGTTGGTATCCATGGTATGACTCCTGGCGAGGAATTAAAGGGACAACCCGTTTAACTTGGCAGCATGACGCCCGGCTTGCAACCTTTTTTACCTTTGCCTCGAAGCAAGCCGACGTTTCGACCACGCCGGAATTCATTTGCGCTTGGGCCAGTGCAAATCCCAGGGTTGCTTAAGCGTTTGCAACTGACTCAAAACGCCCGGCTGCATAAAAGCCTCGCCCTGCGATGGTAAACTCAGGTATCTGAGCACTTGCCCGCGCCATACAAACTCCAGCGCATAAGCGTGCAGGTAGCCACGGTCGGCATCAACAGCGCTGCCGCCATAGAGAGTATCCCCCAGAATCGGCACTCCCAGGCTGGAAAGCGCCACCCTCAGCTGATGGGTCTTGCCGCTGTGAGGCTTGAGTAGGTACAAGCGCAGCCCTTCGGCGACCGACCAGGAAAAGAACTGGGTAACGGCCGGGTTATCGGTGGAACGCAGCAGTTTATACTGGCTACGGCGGGACTTGGCCATATCACCTATGATCCAACCCTGTTTCTTACCCGGTTTACCCTTGGCCAACGCCAAATAATATTTCTGCACCTTGTGTTCACTGAACATGCGGGTAAATTCGGCCGCCGCCTCGGATGAACGGGCCAACAGCAATAGGCCGGAGGTCAAGGTATCTAGCCTATGTACGGGATAGAGCTTATAGCCCAATTCTCGCTCGGCACTGGCCACTAAACCTGCCTCACCGTGCTGGCTGTGAAAATGAACCTCGGGCCGCTTGTCCAGCAGGATAAAGTCGGGCTCTGTGGCTATCACTGAATACATGGGTTAAACCTGAAATGTGACTATGACCCTAAGGCCGGGGTGGTTATCCTGCAGCGAAATACTGGCGTTATGCCGCGAAAGAATCGCCTTGACCATAGAAAGCCCCAAGCCGGTGCCTTGCTTATGACGGCTGGGATCCAGCCGCACCAGCCGCTCGAAGACCCGCTCACGCTCCGCTTCCGGGATCCCGGGGCCATTGTCGCTGATGATGACTTGATTGGCTTGCTGCGAAATGGTGATACAGGCTCCCTCGCCTGCATAGCGAATGGCGTTGTCGACCAGATTGAACAGCGCCTGGAACAAGAGGTGTTTGTCGCCTGTGATAGGGCAATCCTCACTGGTTTCCAGCTTGAGTTGTTGCTCTTGTGCCTCGGCCAATACATCGGCCATATCCAGCAGATCGTGACACATCTGCTGCAAGCTGAAGCGCTCCAGCTCCAGTTGTTGTTGCCCTTCTTCAATACGGGTCAGCGACAACATGGCGTTGAAGGTCGCCAAGCAGTGATCCAGCTTTTCGATCAAGATGGCGCTGCGTTCAGGGAGTTCCTCTGCCGGATGCTGCGGCAACTGCTCCAACCCTATCCTCAGGTGCGAAAGAGGAGTTCGCAGGTCATGGGCGATATTGTCTGTCACCCCGCGCACGGCGGCAAGGTTGCGTTCCAGGGTATCCAACACTCGGTTGAATTGGCGCGCCAGCATATCGAATTCATCACTGTTGCGACTCACAGGCAAGCGGGTGTTGTAGTAACCTCGCTCTATGCGTTCACTCAAGCGGTTGTATTGCACCAGACGCCTGAGCAGCGCCTTGGAAAACAGATACCCCATAGCCAGCGTCAGTACCACTGTCAGCATCACAGCGGTGGCTGCCGCGCTGAGAAACTTTTCGATCAAGGTCGCCAAGTGGTCGGTACGGGTGGCGATCAGCACAGGGCCATAGCGTGTCATTACCACGCCGCCGGTGAGAATATGCAGCTTATCCGGGCCACCGGTAAGGATGGGGAAATCGCGGGTTTTCGGCAGCAGCGGCATATTGTCCGGCATAAAGGTCAACGCCCCGACCATATCCGGGCTACCCTGCCAGGCAATCAGTGCCGTTTGCGGATCAGCGGCATGAATTTGCGCCGCAAAGCTACGCTTATCTACGCTCAAGGCCAGTTGCTGGTAACGCTGCGCCTCCGACGCCAGATGCTTCTCAACCTGAGACTGTTGTTCGGTTACCAGCTGTTGATAGAGGGCAAACAGTAACGCGCCGATGATCAGAGTCACCAGCACAGAGAAGAAGATGGTGATACGCCATACGCTGCTCTGATACGGCTTAATGGCTTTGGCGGAGACGATAACCAGCCCCTCTTATGGTTTCAATCAGCTCGCCATGCCCCAACTCTTCGAACTTACGTCTCAGCTTGGCGATATGCACATCAATAACATTGGTTCTGGGGTCAAAGTGGTAGTCCCATACGGCTTCAAACAGCAGGGTGCGGCTGATCACCTGATTGGCATGTTCCATCAGGTACTTGAGCAGCTGGAACTCCTTGGGTTGCAGCATTAGTTCAGTGCCGTCCAGGGTCACTTTACGGGTCAGTAACTCCATCTCCAATAAACCCACCTTGAGCTCTGTTTTAGCCGGCAGTGACTGGCCACGCAACATCAGTTTCTCAGCCCGTACCAGCAGCTCGGAGAAGGCGAACGGCTTGGTCATATAGTCGTCACCACCGGCTCGCAGTCCCTTGACCCTCTCGTCAACGTGACTGAGTGCCGAGAGGATCAACACCGGGGTTTGATTACCGGTGGCCCGAAGTGCCGCCAAAACCTTGAGACCATCGAGCCCGGGTAACATACGATCCAGGATCACCAAGTCGTATTGACTACTGGTCGCCAGCAGCAACCCCTGATGGCCATCGGCCGCAGTTTCAATGTTGTGTCCCTGCTCCAGAAAGCCCTTGACGATGTAATCCTGAGTGGTTACGTCATCTTCGACCAGTAATATCTTCATTGTCAGTCCCATTTCAGTAGAGGCAATGGCCGCTGTTTTTCAATATCAAACGCCAGCTTATGCTTGCCTCGTTCATCCATTACTTTCAGCTCCAGGTAAGCAATCCCCAGATCTTTGTCCAACTGAGCCTCCAGCAGATGAGCCTTACTGTTTTGCATCGCCATTGCCACCAGTTGGGAAAAACTGAGCTTTTTCTGCACCAAGAGTTTGACCGCGGCCAACTCGGCCATATCGTCAGCCTCCAGACGATCGACTTTGCGTTTGAGGATCTCGCCGCTACCGGCGAGTATATCCAGCTCAGTGGTAGTGTGATCATCCGGGTTTATTAAGTCAATTTCATAGACCAGGACCCCATTATCCACATCGGTTTCAAACTCGACGATCACCCCGGGAAACTGGGACTCAATACGCTGCATCAGCTCTATAGGTTGAATACGGTCATTATCATTCAACAATTCCAGCAGCGAGGGAGCCGCGACTGCCACCGAAGAAAACAGCACCAGCCCCGCCAATAAACGTCTCATTTTGCCTCCATCCGAGCGCTGGCACCGAAGGCCAGCTACTCATACAAGCCAAGATTCATTTCGCAGTGTCACCAATCAAAGTGATACTTTCAATTTCAACTTCATTGCCGTTCCACTCCTTGTCAACCTCGCCGGTCAGTTTCACCAGAGTGCTTTCTTTCACATCGGCATTGATATTGCGCCACAGCTTATGGTCGATTTCGACTTTAACCTCGCCGGAATCATCACGGAACAGATAAGTTTCGTCGCCCAGACTCTTCACCAGGTAACCTGTCAGCTCAACCAGGGTATCGTCCTTGGCCTGCTCGACCTGAGACGCTGTAATGACCCGATTTTCGACTCCCGGCCCGGTATAGGCCGCAAGAGCAGCACCACTGCAGAGTGAGGATAATACCAGTAAATATGCCAACTTTTGCATCTTGTTTCTCTCCTGAGGTTGTTTCAATGGCTGCAGTATAGATTTCAGCGCTTGAACTCAGGATTGAAGCTAAATTAAGTTTTGATCATCTAACCGACAACAGGCATAAAGACCGTCTTTATCAGTGTTCGAGAATATGAATTTGTTCGGATTTGAGGGCTACTTCAGTCTGCATACCGGCAACCAACTCCAGCTTACGTGCCAGATGTAACGGCACTTCGGCGCTGAGAGTCTGATCCACGCCTTCGATTACTGCCAGCAAGCGCACAGACTCGCCCATCACCAGTAGGGATTCGAGCCTGACATTGAGTTTGTTGAAGCTGCGGCACAGGCGGCCACGGCTGATGGAGTTGAATCTGACGCCTTGATTAGGCACGACCCAACGCACCTTATCTCCCGGATTCAAGCGCGCATCATAGTCACAGGCAATCAGTTGCTCGCCAAACTTGAGCCAGGTGAGTTGCCGCTCCTGCTCCAGGGCCACCACTTCGGAGTCAAACAGGTTTCTAAGACCCATCTGCCGGGCAACCGCCTCGTTACGAGGTTTAGCCAACACTTCATGGGGCACACCCTGTTGCAGCAACTGCCCTTGGCTGATAAGCACCATGCGGTCGGCCAGCAACAAGGCTTCGTTGAGATCATGGGTCACCATGATCACCGGAATATGCAGCTGCGATTTAAGTCGTGCCAGCTCCAGATACAGGCGCTCACGGGTTTCGCGATCGACGGCAGAAAAAGGCTCATCCAGCAGCAATACCGAAGGCTCACGCGCCAGCGCTCTGGCCAGTGCCACTCTCTGTCTCTGACCACCGGACAACTGCTCAGGCAAACGATCCGGCAAACCTTGCAGATTAACCCGCTCCAGCCAATCCAGCGCCCTGGCCCGGCGTTCGGCCTTGGGCAGATGGTCAAGCCCGGCGATAACATTGTCGACCGCACTCAGATTGGGAAACAGGCCAAAGTGTTGCGGCACAAACCCCAGATGGCGCTGCTGTGGGCTCAGGTTCACCGTCTCGGAAAACCAGGGTTTATCACCATAGCGGATGCTGCCGGATTGCGGCTTATTGAGACCGGCAATCATCCTCAGCAGCGTGGTCTTGCCGCCACCGGAGGGCCCCACCACGGCCAGGACTTCACCGGCTCGGCAAACAAAGTCTGCCTGCAGTGGGATCCCCTTGGTTTGATGGACGCTGACATGCAGATCTGTCGGGGTCATTTCAATCTCCCGAGCCGCCGCGACAACCCTGTGGTCAATGCCAATGTGGTGATGGCAAACAGCAAGAGTACCAGCGACATGGTACCGGCCGAGGCGAAGTCAAATGCCTGGACACTGTCATAGATGGCGATGGAAATCGTCTTGGTCTCTCCCGCGATGGAGCCCCCCATCATCAGGACGACACCAAACTCGCCGAGTACATGGGAGAAACACAGCACCAGGGCCGTCAGGATCCCCGGCCATACCAAGGGCAACTCCACCTTGAATAGCTGCTTGGTGCGACTCATGCCACAACAGGCGCAGGCATCACGCACATCCTGTGGAATAGCTTCAAAAGCCCTTTGAATAGGCTGCACCGCAAAGGGAATATTGACCAGTACCGAGGCGACCACCAGGCCGGAGAAATGAAATACCAGCTGCACCCCCAAGGTTTGCTGTAGCCATAGGCCCAGCCAGCTTTCACTGCCAAGCCCTACCAAGAGGTAATAACCGATCACCGTAGGTGGCAACACCAGGGGCACCATGATCAGCGCTTCTATCCAGGACTTACCGCGAAACTCACGGTAGGCCAGCAAGCGGCTCAACAAGATGGCAAGCGGCAAGAGCACCAAGACACTGATAGCAGCCAGTTTGACCGAGAGCCATAGCGACTGCCAATCCATTCAGCTTCCCTCGGGCAGGGCAAAGCCATAGGCGCTGAACACTTGTCGCGCTTCCGGCCCCTGCAGATAGTCGTAAAAGGCTTTGGCATCGTCGCCGGCTTTCTCAAGCAGCACCATCCGCTGGGTCAGCGGGGCATGGGAATCTACCGGCAACGCCAGATAGCGACCTCTCGCCTGAAACTGCGGTGCTACCGCCAGCGACAAGGCAACTATGCCGCCTTGAGTCGAGCCACTCAAGGCAAACTGCGCCGCCTGGGAAACGTTTTCGCCATAGATGAGGTTGGCCTGCAACTCCTGCCACAAACCCTTTTGCTTGAGCAACGCACGGGCGCGCTCGCCATAGGGAGCATGATCCGGGTTGGCGATGGCAAAGCGCTTGATCTGCCCGGCGGCCAGTGCTTGTTGCAGCCCCAGTAATTCTTGATCCAGTTTCAGTGGCGAATTCTTGGGAGCCACCAGTGCCAAGCGCCCGTAAGCGTAGACCACACCCTTGTCACGGGTGATGCCGGCGTCAGCCAGCGCCTCGACATAACGCTCGTCGGCCGAGAGAAACAGCTCGAACGGCGCACCATGCTTTATCTGCGCTACAAAGTTACCGGAAGAACCGTAGGAGATCTTGAGTTGGCGTCCTGTCTGTTGCTGATAGCGCTCGGCGATATCATCCAGGGCAAACTTGATATTGGCCGCCGCAGCCACATGAACGCTTTGCGCCGCCGCAGCCGGCAGACACAGACCGAGCAGCGCCAGTGCGGTCAGCACGGCCTTGTTCGTCGAATTCAGCAATCGCTCCAATAGCACCATCAAACGCTCCGGTTACTTTTCCCAGGCCTTGGCGGCCTGCTCATCGGCATCGCGGGCCTCAACCCAGTGTTGGCCACTGTCACCGGCCTCCAGCTTCCAGAATGGTGCCTTGGTCTTGAGGAAATCGATGAGAAACTCACAAGCCGCAAACGCCGCCTTGCGGTGGGCACTGCTGACACCGATAAACACTATCTGCTCGCCAAGATGCATAGTGCCAACCCGGTGAATGATGGTCAGCTGATTCAGCGGCCAGCGCTCACGGGCTTGAGTGGCGATTTGCCCCAAAACGGCTTCTGTCATCCCGGGATAGTGTTCCAGCGTCAGGTCGGTAACCGCACTGCCATCGTTGAAGTCGCGTACCTTGCCGACAAAGGTCACCACGGCGCCATCGCTGTTATCGGCGGCGATGCGGGCATATTCGGCCGGGACATCAAAGTCGGCGGTTTGTACCAAAATACGATCGCTTTGCATATCAACCTCCGGTTACCGGTGGGAAGAAGGCCACCTCATCACCCGCTTTGATCTCTGTATGCCAAGGGCTGAGAGTTTGGTTGACGGCTACCAACAGCTTGTCGGACGCCATCACTCTGGCCCACTTGTCGTCTGTGGCCGCCAGTTGGGCACGCAGCGCCTCGGCCGTCAAACCCGGCTGGCTCTCGACTTCAATGGCAGCCGTTCCCAATAATTCGCGTACTTGAGCAAAAAACAGCACTTTAATCATATCGTTACACCTTAAAATGACCGGATTTACCGCCGCGTTTCTCCAGCAGTCTTACCTGGGTAATCACCATATCTTTCTGCACCGCTTTACACATATCGTAGATAGTCAGCGCCGCAACCGAGGCCGCCGTCAGGGCTTCCATTTCAACCCCGGTTTTGCCAGCCAGCTTACACAGGCTGGTGATCCTGACCCGGTTTTGCTCCGGCTCGGCCTGCAGATCCACCTCGACCTTGGTCAACATCAAGGGATGGCACAGAGGGATCAGCTCTGAGGTTTTCTTCGCGGCCATAATGCCGGCGATTCTGGCAGTGGCAAACACATCGCCCTTATGGTGGCTGCCACTCATGATCATCTGCAGCGTCTCGGCTGACATCTCAATATAAGCCTCGGCACGGGCTTCGCGCTCGGTGATCGACTTTTCGGTCACATCCACCATATGGGCGTAGCCGTCGGCATTGATATGGGTAAAGGCATTAGTCATCTATAGCAACCTTTTTCAAATTGGATACGAAGTTACAGGGCCGGTGCCGGGCATCCAGCTGCTCTTTGAGGATCTTGCTCCAGGCCGTACGACATGCGCCGGTGGAACCGGGCAAACAAAACAGTGCCGTTTGATTGGCGATACCGGCCAATGCCCGCGACTGCACAGTAGAAGTGCCCAGCTCAGTGTAAGTGATGTGGCGAAAGAGTTCACCAAAGCCTTCTATTTCAGCATCAAACAACGGCCGCAGCGCTTCTGGGGTGTTGTCTCTGCCGCTAAAGCCGGTGCCGCCGGTGGTGATGATCACCTGGACATTGGCGGCGGCTATCCATTGGCTGACGATAGCGCGCATCTGGTATTTATCATCCGGGCATAGCTTACGCTCGACCAAGTTATGCCCAGCCTCCTGCAGTGCCTGTACCAGAAAACGCCCGGAGGTATCTGTTTGCAGATCCCGGCTGTCTGAAAGGGTAAGAATGGCGATATTCAAGGGCTCAAAATGGGTATGAATGCAATGTCCCATGTCAGTTCCTGCTGCTGAATGCTACCGAGATGGCGATAATAAGTATCTGGCGCCCAGACGAGCGCCACCCTCAACCGCCGATAGAGGCCAGATGTTGGGTTACACCGGTAATGCCTTGGTGCAGATAGTGAGTCTCTTTCTTCTGTTGCAACTGCTGATGCAAACGGGCAATCAACTCATCCTGCTGTTCAGGACTCTGAAGCAGATCCCGAAGATCGACACCATGTTCGGTGAACAGACACAGGTGCAGCTTACCCTTGGCAGAAACCCGCAACCTGTTACAACTGGCGCAGAAGTTTTTGGCATAAGGCATGATCAGCCCAATACGGCCACGATAATCAGGGTGGCTGAAGTTTTGCGCCGGGCCATCTTCGGCCGCGGGCTGATCATACTGCCAACCTTCGGCCTCGAGTCTGGCCTTGATATCGGCTCCAGCCAGGTGATGCGCCTTGAAGTAGTCGTGACCCAAACCGGTTTCCATCAGCTCGATGAAACGCAGATCTATGGGGGTATGTTTGATCCAATGCAGGAAACGTGGCAGGTCCTTGTCGTTGAGATCCTTGAGCAGCACAGCGTTGATCTTGACCCGCTCAAAGCCGGCTTCCAGCGCCGTATCTATACCGCGCATGACCTCATCGAACTTGTTCTCGCCGGTGATCTGATAAAACATCCTGGGGTCCAGGCTGTCCACAGACACGTTGATCCGCCTCAGTCCGGCGTCGTACCACTCTTTGGCGTGCTTCTCGAGCCTATAACCATTGGTGGTAGTGGCGATAGTGTGAATTTCGCTGTTGTCGGCAACTGCGCGAATGATATCGGTAAAGTCTTTGCGCAGCGTAGGCTCGCCACCTGTGATCCGTACCTTGCGGGTACCTACTTTGGCAAAGGCAGCAACCAGATTCTCAATCTCGCTGAGCGTCAGAAAAGAGGGCTTGCCCTCCGGGCGATAACCATCCGGCAGGCAGTAACTGCATTTGAAGTTACAGACGTCAGTAACTGACATCCGCAAATAGTGAAATCTTCGACCAAAATTGTCTTGTAATTGGGACATGATCACCTTTCCAAGTCAGGGAGGTGAGAGCATTTCTTTACTCACCCCGGTGGCAAAATTGCCACGGCTAAAGGACCATATCTTCACTGACGTAGGACCAAAAGCTCGGAGAACCGTCTGCGCCAATTATAGGACGAAAAGGGGGGTGAACCATACCCCTAAAAATGGATTTCCCGATCTGGTTCAAATCTGCGTGGACTTTTTGTGACAAGCTTCACTCATAAATTTCATCAAAACTAACGGCTGCTTTCCGATCAAATACTGTGCCCTGAATAGATTTTCAGGTAAGGTTGGAGCTGGATAAAAATAAAACACCCGTTTACATCGGGGGACTTTGAAGGATAGAGGTGACATGATGGAACGCGAATCAATGGAATTCGATGTTGTTATCGTTGGTGCAGGCCCCGCCGGACTGGCTACGGCTTGCCGTTTGATGCAGATCTCCAAAGACAGCGGCAAAGAGATCAGTGTCTGTGTGGTCGAAAAAGGCTCTGAAGTAGGCGCGCATATTCTCTCCGGTGCCGTCTTTGAACCCAGCGTATTGGAAGAACTCTTCGGTGACTGGAAAGAACTGGGAGCCCCCCTGCATACCCAGGTTACAGAAGATGAAATCTATCTGCTCAAGTCGGCCGAAGATGGCAAACATCTGCCCAACAGCCTGGTACCCAAGACCATGCACAATCATGGCAACTATATTATCAGCGTTGGTAATCTCTGCCGCTGGATGGCCGAGCAAGCCGAAGGCCTGGGAGTGGAGATATTCCCCGGTTTCGCCGCCAGCGAGCTGTTGTTCAATGAAGATGGCAGCGTCAAGGGCATACTGATTGGCGACATGGGCATAGGCGCCGATGGCCAGCCCAAAGACAGCTATATGCCGGGCATGGAATTACACGCCAAATATACAGTGTTTGCCGAAGGCTGCCGCGGCCATCTGGGCAAGCAGCTGATAGAAAAATTCCACCTGGATAACGGCAAGACACCACAGCACTACGGCATAGGCTTCAAAGAGATTTGGAAGATCCCGGCCGAGCAACACCAACAGGGTAAAGTGGTTCACAGTGGCGGCTGGCCGCTGTTGGAAGGCGCCAGCGGTGGTGGTTTCCTCTACCACATGGAAGACAACCAAGTTGCCGTGGGGCTGATCATCGATCTCAACTACAAGAACCCGCATCTGAGCCCTTTCGATGAATTTCAGCGTTACAAAACCCACCCTGTCATCGCCAAGACCTTAAGTGGCGGCGAACGTTTGAGCTATGGTGCCCGCGCCATCACCAAGGGGGGGCTAAACTCTCTGCCCAAGATGAGCTTCCCAGGCGGTCTGGTAATAGGTTGTGATGCCGGGACACTCAACTTCGCCAAGATCAAGGGTACCCACACCGCCATCAAGAGCGGTATGCTGGCGGCCGAGACTCTGGCCGAAGGCCTTATCGCCGGGGTTGAAGGCGGAAAAGATCTCGACTGCTTCCAGGAGCGGCTGGAACAGAGCTGGCTCTTTGATGAACTTTACCGCTCCCGTAACTTCGGCCCGGCCATGCACAAGTTCGGCACCTTCCTGGGTGGAGCCTTTAACTATATCGATCAAAACTGGTTCGGCGGCAAGTTCCCTGTGACCCTGAGAGATGAGCATCCCGACTATGCCCAGATGGGTGAAGCCAGCGCCTACAGCAAGATTGACTACCCTAAGCCGGACGGCAAGCTTAGCTTCGACAAGCTCTCTTCAGTGTATCTTTCCAATACCTTCCACGAGGAAGATCAGCCCTGCCATCTGCGTTTGAAAGATGCCAACATCCCTATTGCGGTCAACCTGGTGAAATACGATGAACCGGCGCAGCGTTACTGCCCTGCGGGTGTCTATGAGGTGGTTGAAGACGAGGGGCAACCCAAGTTTGTGATCAACAGCCAGAACTGCATTCACTGCAAGACCTGTGACATCAAGGACCCCAGCCAGAACATCACCTGGGTGACACCCGAAGGTGGTGGTGGCCCTAACTATCCCAATATGTAATTGATGACTGTAAACCACAAAAACGCGTCTTTTAAGACGCGTTTTTTATTTACGCAAAAGCAATATTAGCACCTATTGATGCACGAGAGTTTTTTAGTCATAATCGCGGTTCTACAATAAGATCCAGCCCCATAAAACAGCTGGCCTGCCTATACTCTACAAAGACTTACGGGGAAGTCCCTGCCAATGCGTTAATTACTATGCTCAAGTGTAATTAACGTTAAATCAGTTAATGCTGTTGTCCACACTATAAGGATATGGATAGACGGTCGCTATGAAACTCAAACTCACCATTAAACAAAAGATTCTACTGACAGTGACGCTGGCGGTACTGATGTCGACGATTTTAGTCGGTGTTCTCAGTCAGCGCAGTGCCCGTGAGGTCGTTGAACAACGTATGCTCGGTTCCGAACTGCCAAGCTTAATGCTGCAGATCCGCAATAAGTTGGATCTGGAAATCAGCACGCTGATGAATGGCGCCGAACAACTGGCCCACAGTCAAATGCTCAGACACTGGTTGGAACAGGGACGCCCGGAAGCCGAAGTCCCTTTGGTCATTTCTCAGCTCAAGGATATGACTCGTCAGTATCACTTGGCACAAGCCTCCTATGCCGATCGGGAAACAGCGGCCTATTACACCCAGGACGGCTTTCTGCGGATCCTCAACCAACAGCAGGATGGCTGGTTTTTCAACTACAGAGACAGTCGCCAGGAACGCATGTTGAATGTGTTTACCGAAGCCAACGGCGAGGTCAAACTCTTCATTAACTATCAACAGCCCAACGGTCGCGGCCTGGTGGGGCTGGCCAAGTCACTCGACGATATGGTGCGCCTGCTCAACTCCTTCAAGATAGAGCAAAGCGGCTATGTGTTCCTCACCGACAATCAGGGCAAGATCCAACTGCATCCGGACAAGAACCTGACAGGCAAGCGCAGCCTGCAGGATCTCTACCCAGGCAATCTTAGCAAGCTGCTTGATAAAAGCGACTTCCAGTTGCTTGAAACCAAAGTCGATGGTATCGATATGCTGGTTGCCAGCAGCTATATTCCGTCAATGGATTGGTATCTGGTAGCCCAGGTTCCTCAAGGGGAGATCTTTGCCCTGTTGCAAGAGGCGGCCTATCAAATTCTATTATGGACAGTATTGATTGCCGCCGCTTTTATCTTCCTGGCTGTGATAGTGGCCGGCTCTGTTAGCCGTCCCATCAGCAAGGTGGCGGAAATGTTCCGCGACATAGGCGAAGGCGAAGGCGACTTGCGCCAACGTCTGCCGGTCGAGGGTGAAGATGAAATCGCCCAACTGGCCAAGGGCTTCAACAGCTTTATCTCCAAGATCCAAGACTCTGTGGTCGAAGTGGCCGCCACCAGCGAACAGTTGGGGCTATCCGCCAAGGAAGTCTCGGCGCAGGCCCAGCAGACCATGAGCGACAGCCAGGATCAGAAAGACCGCACCATGATGGTGGTAACCGCCATCAACGAAATGGGGGCAACCGTTAATGAAATTGCCGCCAATGCGGCCCAGGCGGCGGTAACAGCCAAAGATGCCGACAGCGAATCGGCCACTGGCCAACAGGTGGTGACCCGTGCCCGCAATACCATTAACCAATTGTCACAGGATGTGGCTCAGGTCGGCGAGGTGATCGAGTCGCTGGCGACCCACACCAAGTCCATCGGCGGCATTCTGGATGTGATCCGTGCCATCTCGGAGCAAACTAACCTGCTGGCATTAAATGCCGCCATTGAGGCGGCTCGAGCCGGTGAGGCCGGCCGTGGCTTTGCGGTTGTGGCCGATGAAGTTCGCAACTTGGCTTCCCGCACCGCCACCTCAACCGATGAAGTGCAGGTGATGATAGATAAGCTGCAGGCCGAAGCCGCCCGAGCCGTCAGTGCCATGGAGCTGAGTCGCAATCGCTCCCATGAAGGCGTTCAGGCCGTCGATGAGGCCAGCCAGGCACTCAGCGGTATCTCGGGACAAATTGCCCAGATAAGCGATATGAATATTCAAGTGGCGGCAGCCACTGAGGAGCAATCCACAGTCGTGGAAGATATTAATCGTAACGTCAGTGAGATCAATGAGATAACCCAGCGCACTGCCGAGACCGCCGAAGCGGCTGCGGCGGCCAGTGACGCACTCAATAATCTGGCCCACAGGTTGGATACCTTAGTCGCCCGCTTCAAGGTTTAACCTCAGGTTCCCCAACGGCAGCCTTGTCACTGCCGTTGGGAATACTGAACCTCATTCCCGCAAAGCCTTGAGTACACATGCAACTTCTGAATCTTACTTCTGATTGGTATAACATAGCCGCAACTATCTTTCGGCTAATAAAAGAGTATTCATGGAACCACAGATAGAATGGGCGCTGTCACATATCGCCTGGCTGATGTTTATTCTGGCAGGACTCTTCTTTGTTTTGCAGCTTTGGCGTTGGCAGCAGCTACTGAAACATATACGGATTCAGTATCCTGAACTGGCTCAAACAGATGAAAAAAAATCATCAAACATAGCGATAAGAGTCAAACAATCGCTGGAATCTGGCACTCTGGCCAACAGCCAGGATCCTGTGATTATTCGTTATCAAAAACAACAAAGCATTCTTAGGCTTATTATGGCTATTTTACTCACTATTGGCTTTGTAATGGCCATATTGGAGTGAACTAAAACCCAGTAATAACTGCGCCACTCAAAACAGACAATAGGTGAATATAAGTTATCTATTGTCTGTATTTACCAACCCAAGGTTGTGCTAGCGTTCCAAGGTTATTGTTTGGGCCAGGGAAAGCTCACCTCAGGCTGCTCGCCATAACAGGTTGGCCGTCTCGGGCAAACCGCACCTCTGGAGCAGATCAATCTGGCATCACCGGCAATACCGCGCTCGACCCAATTGATATTGAGTATCCGTGCCACTGTCAGCAGTTGCTGTTTTATCTTTCTGGGAATGGCACCTTCTCCGCCCTGCTCGACACAAGCCTGCTTAAGATCCTGCGCCAATGACAAGGCATCTTCCCCTTGAGCCTCAATGGCAGGATTGAGATCTATTCCAGCACAGAGCACATGGTGGTTGCCGGCCAAGTCTTTGACCTTAACCGATTCACAGCAATAGATCCTGGGTTGTTGCTCCACATCCAGGATGGAAATCTGCGCCGAACTGCCTTCCTTGGGTTCGGTGATCATCCGAAATACCGCCCAGTGCTGACAAGGATCGGCCACCGCCCGCATATTGCCCCAAGGCAGAGGTATACCGTTACCGCGATACACAGCTTTTAGCTTGCCCGGAGCATAGGCGTCGAAGTAGTGCCAGTGAGGGTAAGGTGAAACCCCGGTCATACGCCGCATCGCTACCGAAGGAGAAACCCCCGCCAATCGGTGAGCATCTATTTCGTAGCCGTATCTGTCCAGCAACTGCCTGAATGCCACCTTGGGGCAGAGCAAGGCTCCGGCAAAGAAACTGGCCTCAAAGCCACGCCAGGCCTGGAGTATATCCTGGGCATTGAGAGAAGAACTCTGGATCTGGGGATCGGTTTCACTGAAGCCACTGCGGCCCACGGTCAACACATTGCTCAGCCCATCGCGGTTATGCAGCACACAGTGACCTATATGCACTGCCAGGTCGTACTTGAGCCTAGTTGGTTGAGACTTGAGGATCTCGTTGAGAAATAGCGTTCCCGGCGGCTCCATGTAGGAAGTCACCAACTCTCCGGTACATATCCCCTGGGCATCCGTCAGCTGTTTTGCCGGCCGGGCGAACCATTGGATCTTCAGTCCCTGCGCCGCGGCGAGATCCAGCATCTCTTCTACCGACAAGGGCAGACGCTTCTTACCCACCTCTTCGGCGGCCCGTTCCAGATCGGGGAAATGGTTTTGATGGTGTTCCTGATGGGCGCGGATCAACAGGTGGGCAAACTGGCGGCCGCTGATCCCCGTTTGTGACAGCATCTCGGGAATAGCTATCTGCAAAATATCATTGGAGAACAGGAAACCTGGCTCCAGCGGCATACCACTCACCCCGCCGCGTCGTCCTTTGTCCGGGGTGATAGCCTGCTCCTCCGGCGCATCGTCCAGAAACCAACTCACCTCTTTTTGAAAAACTGCAGCTATGACCGCCAGCATACCTGCACTGGGAACACGCTTGCCCCTTTCGATCATCGACAGGTATGACACGGACGGTGCCGACTCAGGATCGACCCTGACACAGCGTGCCGACAAATCTTCCATAGTTAAGTGATTGCGTTTTCTGAGGTTTCTTATTTTAGTTCCCAGAAAATGTGACTTACGGATCAGGCTTTGGTCTTGGCGCATTTTGTAAAATTCACACTGTAAAATTTTTATTGTGAAATTGTAATCAAAAAAACGCTAGCCTACAAATTAAGCAATTCACAGGAATTGTCCGGCCATGAGGCGACAGTGCCATCAGGTCAAGGAAAGCAAACACGAGGGCGAGACGATGAACATCTCCACTATGCAGCAAAAAATCAATCAAGAGCACAACCCTTTCATCGCCGAAGCCGTCTTTGCCGTGGAAGCACTCGGTGAACGCCATATCGCCGACAAGATGGCCAATGCCAAGCAACTGCTTGACCGGCTGTTCCCACTGGCAAACGGCTCACATGCCGAGGTGGTTTGTTATGTGGTTTACTATCAGCATCTCTTAGCCTGCTTTGCCGATGGCAGCCAATGTGGCCTCAAACAGCCACAACAGTTTGTCGCCCTGAGCGGCCACCGCAGCGAGCCCGAAGCCATATTGCTCAAGGATGATCGCGACTGTCACCTGGAGCTGAGTTTTGACCGCCAAGGCTGTATCGGCAGTCGTGACTGCGCCGCCATTGAAGACATTCAGCTGGAACGCTGTCTCATCGATGGTCGCTGCCAGGACAACAGACTCAAGCGTGAGTGGATTAGCCTGTTGCACAATGATGGCGGTCAGCCACGCAGCAACAAGAGTTGCAAACGCTTTACCACCAAAGATGGCCATGAATATCAGTTGTCTTCACGAGTCTAAGCGCCGAAGAATGTCATAAGCACTTGGCCTGATTAGACACAGCGAAAGGCACAGCAAACTTCTGCCAGAAGTGACATCGACTCAGGATCGGGGAACTGGCTTCCCTGATCCTGTTGCCTTAGCCAGAGATTCAGCAAAACTTACGCTGAACATTAAGTTAATTTTAGTTTTCCTAGCATTTTGCCTCACTTATACTAACGTCCCCGGAATCTTGCTATCTCTTGCCCATGAGCCAACTGCAGAAAAAGTGGCTGTTTTGCCTGCTTGCCATCGCCTGCCTACACCCCGCCATCTCCTCACCTCTGGCACTCTTGGTGGGATTTGTGCTGGCTAATCTCGGCTGGCTGCCATCGGACTGGGATCTTGGGAAACTAACCAAAAAACTGCTGGCCATCTCCATTGTCGGCCTGGGTTTTGGCATTCCGCTGCAACAGGCGATCGACGCCTCTGTGGGCAACTTACCGTTAATCCTGGGATCAATATTGCTGACTCTGCTGGCGGGCACGGCGTTGACTCGGGTTTTGGGATTGGATAGACGAGTCGGTCACTTGATTGCCAGTGGCACGGCCATCTGTGGTGGCAGCGCCATCGCCGCGGTGGCACCGGCTATCAATGCCCGCAACGAACAAACCGCCATTGCACTGGCCTGCGTCTTTGTACTCAACTCGGTTGCCCTGTTTGTTTTTCCCGTGATAGGTCATCTGCTGCAGTTGAGCCAACATGACTTCGGGGTTTGGAGCGCCATCGCCATTCATGACACCTCGTCCGTGGTGGGCGCCGCGTCTGCCTACGGTGAAGAAGCTCTTAAGACAGCTACCACCATCAAACTGGCACGCGCCTTGTGGATAGTGCCTCTGGCGGCAATCAGCGCCTTGTTGTTTGGTGGCAAGGGGAAACTCAATATTCCCGGGTTTATTCTGTTTTACTGCCTGGCTATCGCCATCACCAGTGTGTTGCCTCAGGGCCAATTTATCTATCAGGAGCTATTTGAACTGGCGAAGCGTACCCTGGTGGTGTGTTTGTTCCTGATTGGCTGCGGTATCACCCTCAGGAAATTAAAACAGAGTGGTAGTAAGCCCTTACTTCTCGGGGTGATCCTCTGGCTGTTTATCGGCAGCTCGTCTCTTGGCTATATTCTCTGGCAGAGTTGAAAACAGGTAACAAAAGCCTACGAAGGCGCTGAGTTCAATCAAAGCCCGCAACAAGCCTTGAGTCTGGGTCGATGCCAGTACCACCAGTAAGAGAAACAGCAGAATATAGCCAGGCTTCACCGCCACCTCCACAGTTAAATAATGCCGCTATTATTGGTGTCTGTGGAGCCTGGGTGCCAATATCGATTCTCAATAATAAAGAACCCAAAGCACTAAGAAAAAATTTTTTATTCCTTTTTATATGCATTAACTGGCAGGAAAACCACTCTCTATGAAGGCGACAGCCTAGTAGCAAGGAGGAAAATTGCCGGAGCAAATGCCTAATCCTACCCACTCAGCCGCCGCAGGATTGGCTTCAAGAAACGCGTGTCAAGTCGCTTTCAAAACGACAGATGCCACCCGCGTCTTAGGCCGCCTGTGAAGTATCGGCGCTAGCAACGGGTTGAATAAAGTCTTCCATAAACCAGGCACAGAAGGTATGGCGGCCATCAACATCCGCCTTGGCGTAAATTGCCGATGCCTGCTGCCGCACCGTCTTCTCCTTGGTGCTGCGAACACTGGCAATCTCCTTGAAACTCAAGCCTTTCAACAGTAATAAAGCCACTTCCTGCTCACTGCGGGTCAGCGACCAGAGTTCAAATTGTTGCTGTACCGCCTGAGTGTATTCCTGGCGGGCGGCTTGCATTCGGCTGGAGATGTTGCAGATCCTGGCGTCGGCATTGGCCAACTTTGACTTGAGTAGCTGCATCTCGCGGCTACGGCGGATCAGATCAAAACTGATATACAAGGCACCACAAGCGGAAAGCGCCACCAAAATGCTCTCCTGCACTATATGATAAGTCGGCACTCCGAGCTGCATATCTGACAACACATCCAGCAAATTCAGCGTCATGATCACACTGAGCAGCCCTATCATCACCAGATCCTTCATTGGCACAACTCCCGACTAATAATCTTCAAAAACATACAGTTAAATTATGGTACATATGTCCCATAAGCCCAAATATGATACATGTTGCCGAAGACGACAAGCCAAATCAGTGCCAGGCTGGCGGCAGATATTTCCCCAAGAGAAACTCCCATGAAAATCCGCCCCCTCTACCTGGGCTGTAGCCTGCTGTTAATGGTGTTTCAGCTGAGAGCAGCCCCGGAAACAGACAGAGACGCCCTTTTGTCCCTAAGTCAAAACAGGCTGCACACCTCTTCGGCACAATTGGCTCCAATATATCACAGCTCGGACTGGCTGGCAGGGCTGCCAAGCATCAGTTTGAGCCATCTTGGCAGCCTGGAAAGCCACAACAACTATGAGCAGGAGCTCTCGCTCAACCTGCCTTTTCAGTCGCCGGCCATGCAGCGCCAGAACGCCAAACTCAAGCCCATTAACGAACGCATGCTGGAATTGCAGAGCCAATTGCAGCGCCTCTATCTCTCTGGACTATTGCGTCAGTATTGGTGGCAACAGGCACAAGCCGAGCAGGAACTGGCGCAACTGCGCCACAAGCAACAAGTACTGCAGCAACTGTTGCAGCGGCAACAAGCCCTGAGCCGAAGTGGTGAAATGCCGGCAACTTCGGTACTGCTATTAAAACGTGAACTGCTGGAGTTGTCGCTCGCAAAGCTCCCACTGGAGCAGCAGCGACAAGAGGCCAATGAGGCACTCAAGCGCCTGACCGGGCTGCAACAGCTGCCATCGCTGGATGAAAGTGACACCCCACTGCCGAATGATGCCGGTGCCGGGCATCCCATGTGGCAATTGCTGGCGCTGCAGCAGCAACGTCAACAGCTCACCACAAACACCCAACTCGAAGGAGATGACACTCCTTGGTTGGTTTCAGTCACGGCCAAAAACACTGCAACTCTGGGACAAGATGAACAGTCTCTGGGTCTGGCACTGGAGATCCCCTTGCCTGTTGGCAACGGCCTGAACCAGCAACAGCTTGGCGAGTTGCAGCAACAAAGACTGCAACTGGAGCAACAGCAACAACAGCAGCTACTGCAGAGCCAACTGCAGTTGCAACAACTCAAACAGCGCCAAGCCCAACTACAACAACAGCAGCAAGGGCTGGAACAAGCCGTGCAGCTGAGCAAACAGCTCAGCCAAACCCTGCTGACCACGGCCGAACAAGGCCCAGCTCAGTATGAATCCTGGCTGCGACGCCACCTTGAGGCCCTGGATACCCAAGCCAGGCTGTCGCTCAACCATCTGGCACAAGCCCAGCTGCATTCCCAACAACTGCAAGCGCTCGGAGTTACCCTATGACCCCTAAAACCCTGGTTGGCACACTGGTGTCGACACTGTTCTTCTCCCCGCTGTGGGCGCAGGAAATTTCGGTTGCTGACCTAGGTAAGCTGACACTCAGCTTCACCTCAGTGAACCAAGTGCAACAGATAGAGGCCACCCCTGTACCGGCAATATTGGCGGCTCAGCCCGGCAGCAGCTTCTATCTCACGGCCCCGGAAACCATCCAACAGCGACGCTGGTTGGTGGCCGAAGGAGAATGGGTCGATGAAGGCCAAGCACTGGTACAACTTAAGGGCGCCGAAATTGCCCACTTTCAGCTACAATTTGCCGCCGCCGAAGCGGCATTCAAGCTCGCCAAGCAACGCTATGATCGCAACCAAAAGCTGCGAGCCAACGGTGCCATAGGTGCCGAAACCTGGTCGCAGATAAGCCGGCAGTATTTCGACACCTTGTTGCAATATGAACACCTGCAGCATTTCAGTGAATTGCTTAAACCGGGGGATAAACCTGAGACTCTGATATTGCACGCGCCCATGGCCGGACTGCTGCAATACGGCGATAGCAGTGAACCGCTGATGAGCGGCGCCCCACTGCTGGGGATACTGCCCGCCGACGAACTCAGGCTTAAGCTGCGTTTACCCCTGGCCCAGAAAGACAGTGTCAATGCCGTGATGGCCGGAGAGTGCCAACTGCAGATTAGCCGCAAGGACCAGCTGGCCAAACAGGGCTTTGTCGATGCCTGGAGCCAGGCCGTTCCCCCAAGCTGCGGCCTGCAACCCGGGCAGCAGTTGCAGGTTATTCCGCTGCAGGCCATCAATGCCTTGGTGGTGCCCAAGCAGAGTCTCTATTCCTGGGGCACTGGCAGCCAGGTGCTGAGTCACAGCCAAAACAAGCTGCGGCCAATCGACGTACAAGTGCTAGGCGCCAGCGCCGACAGCTACTTCCTGGCACCCAATGAGACTCTGGTCGGTGCCGAGGTGTTGAGCGACTCAGTGGCGGCCGTCAAAGGCATACTCCTGGGTTTGGGGGGCGAATAGCATGCTCAGTGCCATTATCCGTTTCTCCCTGACTCAAAGACTGTTTACCCTGATAACAGCGCTGCTGCTCTGTGGTGCCGGCGCCTATTCCTGGCTGGGGCTACCGCTGGACGCCTTCCCGGATATCTCGCCGACCCAGGTGAAAATCATCCTCAAGGCTCCCGGCATGACAGCCGAAGAGATAGAGGCCCAGGTGACAGTACCGGTTGAGACCGAGCTACTGGGGATCCCCAAGCAGGCGATACTGCGTTCCACCAGCAAGTATGCAATTACCGACATCACCCTGGACTTCAACGAAGGCACAGATATTTACTGGGCCAGACAACAGGTGAGTGAACGCTTGGCGGCGGTATGGGACAAGCTGCCCGCCGATCTGGAAGGCGGCGTTGCCCCCATGAGCACCCCGCTCAGTGAAATCTTTATGTTTTCGCTGGAGAATCCCTCGCTGTCGCTGCTGGAGCGCCGTCAGTTGCTGGAATGGGAAGTCAGGCCGCTGCTGCGTACCGTGCCCGGAGTCGCCGATGTCAACATTCTCGGCGGTTTTGCCAAGACACTGCAGATCACCCCGGATCCCGTCGCTCTGGCTCAGGCCGGTATCAGCCAGGAAGAACTGATAGCCCGTATCGAGAGCAACAACAGCAACACGGGTGCCGGACGCATCACGCTAGGGACAGATAACCTGACGGTTCGCACCGAAGGGCGCATCGACTCGCTGGAGGCCCTGCAACAACTGGTGATTGCCACCAATCAGGGCGGCAGCTATCGCCTGCAAGACCTTGCAAAAGTCGAAATAGGTCATCTCAGCCGCTACGGCGCCGTGACCCGTAATGGTGAAGAAACCACAGAGGCCTTGATCGTCGGCCTCAAGGATGCCAATACCGATCAGGTCATTAAACTGGTACGGGAAAAGCTGGCCCAAATAGAAAAGACCCTGCCTCCCGGCAGCCAGCTGAATGTGTTCTACGACAGGGCCAACCTGATAGACACTGCCATAGGCACCATTTCAGATGCCCTGTTTGAGGCCGTGGTGTTGGTTATTCTGTTGCTGGCGCTGTTTCTCGGCAACTTGCGGGCGGCATTGGTAGTATCACTGTCGCTGCCGCTGGCGGCGCTGGCCACCTTTATGCTGATGCGCTACTTCAATCTGTCGGCCAACCTGATGAGCCTCGGCGGCTTGGTGATCGCCATCGGCATGTTGGTGGACTCCTCCGTGGTGGTGGTGGAGAACATGGTCAACCAGATTGCCGGCGGCAAACGCCTGCCCAGGCTGCACCTCATCTACCGCGCCACCAAAGATGTGGCCGTGCCTGTAGTATCCGGCACCCTGATAGTGATCATAGTCTTCTCACCGCTACTGACTCTCAGCGGCCTCGAAGGCAAACTGTTCACCCCAGTGGCTATCACCATAGTGTTTGCCATGCTGTCGGCACTGGCACTGTCGCTGACAGTGATCCCCGTGCTGGCCTCCTATCTGGTCAATGAAAAAGCGGCCAACGAACCCAAGGCCATTGGCTGGCTCAAGGTGCGCTACCTGCTCAGTCTGCAGTGGGTGTTACAGCACGGTAAGGCTTTTTGCGCCACGGCACTGGTGGCACTGGTACTGAGCCTGGGGCTGTTTACTCAGGTGGGAAAAACCTTTATGCCGACCCTGGATGAGGGTGACATTATTCTGCAGTTGGAAAAGTCCCCATCGATTTCGCTGCAGGCCTCGCTGGCACTGGATACTCAGATAGAGCAGCACCTACTGGCCACTGTCCCCGAGATACGCCAGTTGGTGGCCCGCACCGGCGCCGATGAGCTGGGGCTGGATCCCATGGGGCTGAATGAGACAGATGTCTTCATGGAACTTAAACCCGTGGAGGAGTGGCGCTTTGCCAGCAAAGAGGCGCTTATCGATGCCATGCGCACCGAAGTGCTCAAGTTTCCGGGGATCAATTTCAACTTCACCCAACCAATCCAGATGCGGGTCTCCGAGATGCTTACCGGCAGCATAGGCGATGTGGCGATTAAAATTTTCGGTGAAGATCTTGAGACACTTTCAAGATTGGCCAGTGAGACGGCACACCTGACCAGCGCCACTCGCGGCAGTCAGGATGTCAAAACCGCCATGACCGAAGGCAGCCCCTTTATCAACCTCCGCCTCAAGGAGGGTTTGGCTCGCAGTTACAACATGAGTGCCGATGAGTTTGGCCGATATCTCAAGAGCCAACTGGAAGGCCTGGCCATAACCGAGATAATCCAGGGCAAGAAGCGAACTCCCGTGCTGATCGCCCAGGCAGCAGATGGCATCAACAGCCTGCCGCAACTGGAGCAAAGGCTATTGGTGATGCCGGATGCCAGCCTCAGGCCCCTTGGCGAACTGGCGCAAATAAGCTATCGCGAAGGGCCGATACTGATTGAGCGCGAGCAAGGCAACCGTTTTGCCGTGGTCACCACCAATGTCAGCGGCCGCGATATCGTCGGCTTTGTCGAAGAACTACAGGGCAAGCTGGCCGCTGAGCTGTCTCTGCCCAGCGGTTACAGCCTGAATTTCGGCGGCGAATTCGAGAACCAGCAACGGGCGACCCGTAACCTGCTGTTGGTGGTGCCCGTGGCGCTGATGCTGATCAACCTGATCCTGTTCACCACCTTCGGCAATATCTCCAAAGCCTTGCTGATCCTGGCCAACGTCCCCTTTGCCATGATGGGCGGTATCTTCAGCCTGTTTATCTCGGGCGAATACCTGTCGGTGCCGGCCTCAGTGGGCTTTATCGCCCTGCTGGGGGTAGCCGTGCTCAACGGCGTGGTGATGGTCAGTTACTATGAACAGTCGCGGCATCTGTTTGCCAGCCTCAGTGAGCGGGTCGAACAAGGTGCCGCCCGCCGACTGCGGCCGATTTTGATGACGGCCACCACCGCCATGTTCGGCCTGATCCCGCTGGCCTTTGCCACCGGGCCCGGCGCCGAAATTCAAAGGCCGCTGGCAATCGTGGTCATAGGCGGGCTGATCACCTCCACTATCACCACCCTTTATCTGTTGCCACTGCTGTATCAAACCCTGGAGAAACGCCAATGAAACAACTCTTGGTGCTGATAGTGCAGCACAACCTAAAAGACGATGTGGTCGACACCCTGATGTCGCTGGACTACCTCTCCGGCTTCAGCCTGATCAATATCTGTGGCTTCAGCCGCGAGCACAGCCACTTCAATCTCAAGGAACAGGTGGAAGGGTATCGGGAATTCTACAAGTTCGAGGTGATGCATCCGCAAGAGTCACAGCAGGCGCTACTGCAAACCCTGGCGGAGGTCTGCCGCCACAACCCCTGCCGCTATTGGATAGTACCGATAGCGACAGACGGCGTGCTGGGTCAGGACTGACGGGGTTTAAGCCAATACTGGCCGGCGATGGCCAACAGGCAATAGCCGAGGAAAAACCAGAAGCCCGACTCCAGGCTGGCGTGGGTGTGAACCAAATCCCCCATGCCGGCCGAGGCGTTGCCGGCCATATAGGTGATGATAAGCGCCACCACAAATACATCGGCCATGGACCATTTGGCAATGGCCGCGGTAATACTGTCGATGATCTGCCGCACCTTACTGGACAGCGGTGCCTGAGCCAGCAGCATCAGCCCCAGCTTGCAGGCCGGCACTATCACGGAAAACAGCATCACCAGCGCCGCCACCAGGGTATTGCCGTGTTGATGCAGCTCGGTCACTGTGCCCCAGATACTACGGGTCTTGTTGAACACCTCCATTTCACCTTGAAGGTTGTTCAGCCCCAGCATACCGCTGATCATCGCCAGCATTCCCCTGGCACTGTCGCGCCCCGAGTCATCACTGACGGCTTCGGCAATCATGTCCAACCCGGCTTCGGTCAGTTCGGCCTTTTCCACTGTGCCACTGACACTCAAAATAGGTTGAGTCACCCCGGGGATCAGCAAGGCCAGCGACAATAACAGGGTCATGATAGGTAAAATTCGACGCATCGGGGTCACTCCACAAACTCAACAAAAAGGCCCACCACTCGGCGGGCCCATCAGTTTACCCAGTTTACCTCCAGATCAATAGAAGGGCTTGGGGTCGACATCCAATGAGCTGGGCGACACACCTCTGTCTATATTGAGATCCGACTTTAGCAAGTCCACCATGGTTACATCGGTATATCGCTTAAACTTCAAGGAATAGAAGCATTTGACTATGGGGTGCAACACATCTCTGTCTTTGGATTCCCAGACTATGCCCACTCGGCCATCGGACAGTTGCACCAAAGAACCGACCGGATAGACACCGATACAGCGAATGAATTCGTACACCAGGCTCTCATCCAGATGAAAGGGCGTCAGACTGAGCAGAATTTTAAAGGCGGCTGCCGGGCTCATCGCCTCTTTATAGCAGCGGGTGGCAGTAAGGGCATCATAAATATCTACGATACAGCTCATACGCCCATGCAGCGTCAACTCATCCCCTTTCAGGCCCCTTGGGTAACCACGGCCATCGAGTTTTTCATGGTGCATCAGACACACATCCTTGCTCACTTGAGGCAAGCCCTTGGCCTGTTCCATGATCTCGATGGCATAGGTCTGGTGCAACTTCATGTGCTCAAACTCTTCCGGCGTCAGCTTGCCCGGCTTGTGCAGTATCTTGTTATCCACCTTAATCTTGCCGATATCATGGAGAATACCGCCGATGGCCAGCTGTCTGAGCATCTCACGATCCAGTTTGAGGTATTTACCGAAGGTGATCAGCAGGAAGGCGACATTGACCGAATGTTCCAGTAAGTAGGCATCTTTGGATCTCAACGCCGATATGCATTTCATCGCATCCGAGTCGAGCATCACCGACTCGATCATATTGTCTGCCAATGCCGCGAACGGCTCGACCTCTATCGCCTTGCCTTCGAAGGTTTCACTGAGGACTTTGCGCACTAAGCCCTTGGCCTCTGTCAGTAGCTGTTTGGCCTGACCTCTTGCCAATTCAGGGTTAACCGAGGTTTTACGAGGATGGCTATTGCAAACGGGAGGCTGCTTTTTCAGGCCGCAGCCATCGCTGGAACGCTCAACATCGACCCAGACAAAGCGAATGCCGCTGTTGCTGAGTTTAGTGATCGCCTGGCGGCTTCTGATCTGGCCGGCATTGGCGACAGCTAACCGGCCATTGTTCTCAATGGCCGAGACATACATGCCTATCCCCAATCGGGTGACGGGCAACTTCAACAGGGCTGCTGTCGGAACCACATCAGTCATTCTTTCACTCCGGCAAATGCTTCTGTCCTTATCCGAAAAACGTTTGTCAGGGCTTAATAACGACTCTCCAACAAATGTCACTCGGCTTTGCCGTATTCTAGAAGCCAAATCCGGAAATGCCTATGCACCCAAGGGGGTAAAGTTTGCCTTTATGATGCCAATCTCACTCAGATATTGGGCCAAGACACTGAAACCCTTCACTCAACCAGCGGCGATACTGGCAGTTGTAACAGGAGCGGGTCACATCATCTATCTGTTCATCTTCATCATCTTCGGCAAAACAAACACACTGACCGGCTACCTCGCGGGCGGCCTGTAGATTGCTGCTGCCACCGAGAAACAGGCGTTTGCCCTGCTTGAGTTCAAACCATTGCTGCATTCAGAACTCCTTCAGCTGCTGTTTACCGGCATTGTGCCACTCGGCGCCACGTTTGCTGACCAGGAGGGCAAACTTATGCTCGGCCCAAACGGCTTTGACCTTGCCGCTGAGCCACACTGTGTCGGTTTCCTGCAACCACTCACCATCTGTGGTCAATACGCCATCGAGCTCAGAGCGCTTTAGTATGTCGGCAACGCCAAAAGGCGCCGCTTCATCTGTCTGGCCAAATTGCAGCTGGCCTTTCACTCGGCCATCATTACCTGTGAGCCTTAGCCCAAGGCCCGCCAGGGCGCCGATAACACCCTGCCCTGTGCCGCCATGCTCGCTGAGACTGATACCCAAGCGTTTGGCCAAACCGTAAGCTTGCTCCTTGGTCTTGACCTCTTGCTTGGCCTCACGACCAAAAGCCATCAGCGCTTCCTGACCGCTGAAACCGGCCAGAGACAAGAGCGCCAACCCAGGGTCGGCGGCGCTGGCAGATTCCCTGAGCAGATGAGCTATGGCCAACTCACGTATCGTCTCTAAGGTAAGCTCACCGCGATAACCAAAGCACATGGCACTATTGTGGGAAGTGTAGGGAATATCCGGATGCACATAGAGCTGATGCCGGGTCACCAAAGAGGTTTGCCCACCTTGTTGGGTCAGCAACTCAGCTATCTCAGAAGCTATCTCACCGGTGCCTTTGGTGCCGATATCATCGGTATCGTCTATACAAATCAGCCAATCTTTCATCAATAAACCTTAATCAATCTGTCTGAATATCTTTGTGGAGAAGATCGTGAGCCTTGAGGCGTCTCAAAACGGGGGGCACCAGCAGCGCCCCGACTATGGCAAAGACGCCACCTTGTAAACACTTGAGACCAAAACGCACCAAGGCCACCTGCTCACTCATACCCACCAGCAAATCCTCAACCAACCCTTTAGCGGCCCAGGCGATACAGCCCACCAAAGCCAGGGCGATGAAACGCCAACGCAAGTTAAACGCATTAGCCAGCAGCAGAAGCGCCAGGTCCATGGACACAGCCGGAACCACAAATTTGAGCAAAATAAGCGGGCCGCCTTTGCCCACCCCCAAGGTCATGGCAACCACTCCGGCCAAGGCGCCGCAAGCTGTCATGGCACCCATGCGTCCGACGATGCCGTAACAGGTGAGATAGAAGAAGCTCATCAGCAGCATAGAATGTCCCGACAAGCCGAGCTTCAATCTGAGCATGCTCTTGACCGCCACCAATAAAGTGGCACAAAAGCCGATGAAGAGCGCATCCTGCAATTGAAATCCTTTGATGTTATTTGTTGCCATGTTCGCTCCGGGTATCCTGCCAATGGGTCGGCTTGGAAGAGTGACCAAAGTGGCGGCTCTTGGCGGCAAGCGCCATCTGTTTGGCCAACTTAAGCAGTAGGATCAAGAGGGGAAATAACACACAGTAGGCCAGTTCAGGCCAATTACGGGGATTGAGCAGTTGTTTGGGAGCAATTCGCGCCCCCCGCAGTCGCTGCAGTTGATAGATCTCGGCGATCTCCTGAGTCATAAAGGGCAGCAGACCTATAGAAGCGGCCACCACAAAGGCCCATTTGGCCGGCATAACCAGGCATAACACTTCACCGATCCGCTCCGGACGCACGGTAACCGACAGCCACCATCCCGGCAGCAAAGCCAGAGTAATGCGGGCCACCGCCAAGGTGCCTTGTCCCAATTGCTCACCGCCATGCATCAGTGCATACAGCCCCAAAGTAAAACCGAGTTGCAACAGAACAAAGCGGATTACCCCACCTATGGCGCCACGCTGCAGCATGCCATGAGCCACCAAGATCAGGTTGATAGCCGCCAGCCAGGGAAGCTGAGTTTGAGGCAGGAGAAAGGCTGCCGATGACAGAGTCACTACCAAGATCAAAGCTGTGGCACTGCCCCACACACCTAGATCCAGCCTCTTGGGAGAAGCGCGGCCATGGCGCTGTCCTTTAACCCACACAGGTAACCTCCTCTGGGGAAAACTCGATTTCCAGTTGGCCTTGTTGCAACTGCCACAACTGACTACAAGGTAAATCTGGCAAGGGTCTGTGGCTGGCAATCACTATGCTGCCTCCCTGTTCACGCAAATAGTTGAGTATCTGCCAAAGCTGCCCCAGATGTTTGCCGTCCAGCCCAGCCAAGGGGTCGTCCAGCAGCATCAAACTGGGAGTCAAACACGCGATAGAAGCCAGGGCAATCAAGTGCTGCTGTCCATAGGAAAGCGTATGGGGGGAACTTTGAGCCAGATGCAGCAAATCAAGCTGCTCAAGCAGGCTCTCTGCCCGAGACAGCGGCAAGTCGAAGCGGCGCAGGCTGAACTGCATCTCCTCAATCACTGTGGCCTCAAACAACTGACGGTTGGGACGCTGCATCAACAAACCCAACATGGAGCCATAGGCACCAGGCTTGGGTTTACGGCCAAAGACCCTTAGCGGCATGGACGCCACCGCGGGTTGAATACCGGCTATCGCCTTCAGCAGGCTACTCTTGCCCGAACCATTGTTACCGGTCAGAGTGACCAATTCTCCAGCGCCCAAAGACAGGCCCTGCTGACACACAAACAGGGGCGAATGCCCCTGATAACGAAATTCAAATGAAGTGGCACTGACCAGTTCCCGACTTCGGTCCGGCTCCAGGCGTTTCAAATGGTTGGCGGATTCGACCCGGTAACTGCCGGGAAACAGGCGCCCTTGGTCCAGGTACCAAAAGTGTTCAACAACCGAGGCAAAAGCCTGGGGATTATGCTCCACCAGTACCACAGCCATACCTTCAGCCCGAAGATTACGGATCACTGCCAGCAATTCATCGACACCGGTATCATCCAGTTGCGCCCAAGGTTCATCCAACAGCAAAACCGCAGGTTCACTCACCAACTGGGCTGCAATCATCAAGCGATATTTCTGTCCGAGAGACAACTTGCTGACTTGAGTTTCCAGCGAGACAAACAGCCCCACCCGGCGCAATGCATGCTGAACTCTGGAGATCATCTGGCCGCTGGGCACACCGAGGTTTTCCAAGGCAAAGGCCACCTCGGCACCAACTGTTTGACGCAATATTTGCACTTGGGGATCTTGCATCACCAGACCCACCAACAACCCTTGACGACGGAAAATACCACCTTCACAGGGACGCCGCTGCAGCCCGGCAAGCAAAGCCAGCAAACTGGACTTACCCGAACCCGTGGGGCCACTGATGCAGTGGCAGGATCCGGATTCTATTTTCAGATCCAGATCCCTCAATATCAAAGGCTGCAAACAACCATGATTGAAATTGATCCCTTCGAGTTCGAGTAAGCGCATTATCAGATCTGCCAGTTAATCCCAACAAAGACTTGTCTACCAGCCTGAGGTAAAGAATCACTCTGATAGTAGTTCTCGTCCAACAGGTTGGTGGCTCGTAAATAGAGCTCTAGATTATCCTTAAGCAAAGGTTGTACCAGATTGATGTCCACCAGGGTGTAATCATCCAAGGATTTCTCCTGCCATACCTTCTGACCGCCGATCTTCTCCTGATCGTAGTAGTTCTGATCCATGATACGTTCCACATTCAGGTGGATACGAGTCTCGGTCGGCAACTTGTAGCCCAACTGGAAACGCAGTTGATGCTTGGGACGATAGTCCAGACCATCAAAACCTGTGCTGCTGTCTCTGTCTTCAGCGTGCAGATAACTGTAGCTCAAGCTCAAATCCAGATTATCTATACTCTTGTTGGACAGCACAGTATCCAAACCCTGGAAGCGATAGTTGCCTATGTTCTGATACATACCACTGGCATCTTTGGCAATGTAATCATCAGCATCTGTGTGATAGAGATAGAGTTGCAGCTCGGTATTCATACCCAGCCCCTGCTCCACCCCTAACTCAACATGCTTGGAGATTTCAGTTTCCAGCTCCTGATTGCCGGAAGACAGGGAATAAAGGTTACGCATGGAGGGGAAACGTACCTTACGAGCCGCACTCAGGCTCAGACGGGTATCGTCAGCCACTTGCCAGAAACCTGAGGCCAGCGCCGAGTAATCATTCTCATTGCCTTCAGTCTTGTCCATGTCGTGGTATGCGCCGCCCAGAGTAAAGCCCCAATCACCGTCGGACTGGAACTGATACTCGGCCGCGGCGGTATAAACCCAGGCCGAATCATCGAAAGACTCACCGCTGCCACCACCAGTTCCAGTGCCGCCGCCGGAACCACTACCACCACCAGTTCCAGTACCGCCGCCGGAACCACTGCCACCACCAGTTCCAGTACCGCCGCCTGAACCGCTGCCACCACCAGTTCCACTACCGCCGCCGGAACCGCTGCCACCACCTGAGCCATTACCGCCGCCAGAGCCCTTGGCTGCTGCAATCTTGCTGCTGCCGGACTTCTTCGAGGAGCCAAAGCTTTCAGCTACCGCTTCCCAGCTCTGTTTTTCAGCAATCACTGAGGTAGTCAGGATACCTGCAGTGTCGAAGTCGGTGATCAACTGCAGATTTGCGCCCTGCACTTTGGAGGTGCCATCCTGAGCTTGAGTCAGCTCGGCGTAGCTGTTGTCGCCGTACACGGTTTCATAGGTATCACTCTGGTTGTGATAACCAAAACCACGGAAAGTGAAAGTATCATTGAACTTATGTGCCAGGCCCAACTGGAAAGTCTGTGAATCATAGTCATCGACCCGCTCAAACTTCACCCGGCCACTGCCGCTGCCATCTCTTGGGGGCTTGCCCCACTCACCCGAACGCAGTGCCATATTGGCAATGAGTTGAGTATTATCGCTGAGCCAATAGCTGCCTTGGGCATACAGATTGGACAGTTCTTTATCTGCGTTGTTGCGCTGATATTTATCCTGATACTCAGTGGTTTGATAGTCAGAAGACATAGGGAAACCATCTGTGTGCTGATAACTTGCACTGATGAGTCCCTGCCAGTTATCGCCCGAACCGGCGGCACTGATATCGCCCTTGAAGGTGTCATCCTTGGCCAATTCCAGGTTGCCGGATACCGCCGGAGCGCTGTCGCCACGCTTGGTGATGATGTTGATAACACCGCCGGCGCCGCCTGGACCATAGAGAACCGAGGTTGGGCCAACGGAGACTTCAACTCTGGCAATCTGGCTGGTTGGGATCACGCTGGGATCAAACTGACCATCATCGGCACTATTGGCCGGTACACCATTGATCAACAGAGTGACATGGCGGGTCTTGAAACCACGGATATCCACCCTAGGCGTACCATCACCGCCGTAACGCACGTAAACGCCGGGAACATTCTTCAGCACCTCATCCAGGCTCTGGGCCCCCAGAGCTTTGATTTCTTCTTCAGAAATGCTCCAGTTAGTGGTGGCAACTTCGGTGGCGTTGGCACGCTCACCGTGCACTACAATCACGTCCATCGCGTTATTGACCAGAGGGTCACGTTCAATAGAGGCCGCATTGGCCTGCATGGCACAGCCCAGCGCCAGTGCGAGAGCAGAGAGTTTTACCGGAATATGGGACATAAGGCTCTTCTGTCGTTTCTGATAGGGATTATCCGGGCTATTCTGGCGCCGCCCAAAAAAGCTACAAGCTCAGTGACGGTAAAAACCAATACAGATCGACAAATTAATACAAAGGGAGTAGATAACAGAGTCGACTACGGACAGATTGTCCCAGCAAGACAATTTGCCGAGCAAAAATGTCCACTTACATCACATTAACCTAAGCTGATTAATGGGATCATGCTATACGTCACACCGGCCCCTTCGATGGCTTGACACTAGAGGTGTGGAACTTTAGTTTGTGTTAAAGATACTGATAGCCGGACGCTTTCTGCTTCCGGCTCCCTTTGTTCGGATGTTCGGAGCTCCCCTTGTCTGCACTTACCCTGTCTCAGGCCATTTCGTCACTCAAAGACAAGCTGTGTCAATTGACCAAGCCGACACCAGCAGAACCTATTGTCCAACTGGCCGCCGAGGTACAGGCGATCCCACTGATCTCCTGGCTGGCTTCCCAGCCCAGTTACCCAAGAATTTATTGGCAAGGAAGGGACCGACTCGAGGAGGTAGCCGCCATCGGCAGTTGCCTGGATTTCCGCTTCGAAGATGAAGTCACAGACGAGGCTCTGGCCGAAGTCTATGAGACACAGCGGGCCTACTCCAGTAATCAGGAGATCCGTTACTACGGCGGCGTCGCCTTCGATCGCGAAATAGCCTCCTGGCCCGAGTTTGGCCGCGCCAGATTCCTGTTACCCCGAACTGAGTTGAGACGTAGTTCAGATCATTTCCGTCTCTTGGTTAATCTGAACCTGGGTCAAGCAGACCAGCAGCAAGAGATAGCTCAAGCACAAGCCGCACTGAATGCACTTGTGCCGGCCCGGCCCATGACGCCACCGACCAAGACTGAACAACTGTCACGCAATGACAGGCCCGATTATCCGCGTTGGAAGACACTGGTGGAACAGGTTACCGCCCCCAGATTCAATCAGGACACGCCCAAAGTAGTGCTGTCGCGCCTGACTCAGCTGCAAGTGAAAGACACGCCGGATCCCTGGCAAGTATTGGCCAGTTGGCAAGGACGTAACCCCAACAGTTTTCAATTCGGTTTCGAATTCAGCCCCGAACGCAGCTTTATCTCCTGCTCACCCGAACGCCTTTATCGCCGTCAGCAGCAGGAACTGTATACCGAAGCACTGGCGGGTACTACCATTCGCGGCCTGAGCCCAGAAGAAGATGAACGCCTGGCGCAGCAGCTATTGGATGACAACAAGAATAGTAATGAAAATCAGCTTGTCAGAGAGCATATTGTCAAGGCGTTGACCCCGCTGAGCCGCTATGTCGGTGCCGATGAGACACCCACCATCTTCAAACTCAACCATATTCAACACCTGCACAGATCGATTCGTGCCGAACTGCGTCACGGGGTGAAAGATTTTCAACTGCTGCAGGCCTTGCACCCAACCCCGGCCGTCGGTGGTTTACCGCGGGAATCTGCCATCAGTTTTCTGCGCCAGCGGGAAGGCTATATGCGTGGTTGGTATGCCGGAGCCTGTGGTTATCTGAATAAATATGAGAGTGAATTTGCGGTAGCCATCCGCTGCGCCCTGCTGGAACCCGGCTGTATCAACCTGTTTGCCGGTGCCGGCATAGTCGCAGGTTCAGATCCACAAGCCGAGTGGCAGGAGCTGGAAAACAAACTCGCCACCATAATGTCGATTTTGCTGGATTTTTAAGGTGATGGCTGCTCCTGTACCCTCAGTTGCAGCGACTCCAGGCTCTGCAGTTTAATCTCTGCCAATTCCCCGGAACGCTCCAACTGCTCAAAGCCTTGGTCAAACAAGGCCTTCAGCTCGAGCCCTTTGGGATTATTGGCGAAGGCAAAATAAACATCTGCCCGCAGCACATCTTCGATAAGTACCAATTTTCTTGGCTGTTCCAACTGCGACAACAGTGGCTGCATGTCGGGTTTATAATCGAGTACGGCATCGATTTTGCCTTCATTCACCTTACGCAGCATCTCCAGCAGGCTGCTGTTTTCCTGATAGAGCATAGGTACCTGGGTCAAGGTAAAAAAACGATAAGCGATCAAAGCCTGAACCTTTCTATGGGTCAAAGACACCATACCTTGCCAAACACTGGCCAGTTCAGGAGTTACTGCAGCATCTATCACCTCGGTTTCTACTTTGTGAGCACTGTAAATTCCCTTGGAGATATCCCCCAGATAAAGCCCTAACACCATATCAACCTGTTCGCGCTCCAACATATACAGAGAGCGAGGGAAAGGAACAAACTGAATTTCCAGTTGCCATTCCGGCTCGGGGAATACCCTTCGCAACAACTCAAAATAATAACCTTCACCATTGGTTTCGGTATAACCGCCCCAACTGGCGGTAGCTATCTGGATCTTGGTCGGTTCGGCAATGGCCGGCCAGACAAACGTCAATAAGGCCAGCAGCAGGCAGCAGATTCGATTCATTTAACTCTCCTGTCTTCCCTTTCAGTGTAGAGTAGCTTTAAGGGAGGTGCGAACAAGTCCCATGCCTGCCCTGCATAGACTTAAAGGTCCAAATATAGGAACTTCCTTAGATGGGTTGGACATTTTTTACGCTTCCCTCTTGTCAGCTGAATTTTGGGCTCTATAATGTGCGCCCTTTCGGTCAAACCGAAGATGCGGGTTCCCTCACCCCGCCCAGCCAACTAAAAAGGTCACAATATGTTAATGTTAACCGGCGCGCAGCTCAAACGCGCACTGATCCTCTTGGTCAGTTTTCACATCCTTATTATCAGTGCCAGTAACTATCTGGTGCAGCTCCCATTTCAGCTATTCGGCTTCCACACAACCTGGGGCGCCTTCAGCTTTCCTTTTGTCTATCTGGCAACCGATCTGACGGTACGGATATTCGGCCAAGCTACCGCCCGGCAGATCATCTTCAAGGCCATGCTACCGGCCTTGCTAATCTCCTATACCATGGGCGTACTGTTTCATCAGGGTAACTTTCAGGGGCTGAGTGCCCTGTCGGACTTCAATACCTTTGTATTCCGTATCGCTTTTGCCAGTTTTGCCGCCTATCTGGTGGGCCAGTTGATGGATATCGCAGTGTTTGCCAGAATTCGCCGCCAGTGTGCCTGGTGGGTCGCTCCGGCGGCCTCTACCCTGGTGGGCAACCTGGTGGATACTCTGGTGTTCTTCAGTATCGCCTTCTTCGCCTCCAGTGACCCCTTTATGGCCGCCAACTGGCCGGAAATTGCCGCAGTGGATTACAGCTTCAAGCTGTTGGTTAGTCTGGGGCTGTTCCTGCCGGCTTATGGTGTGCTGCTGCGGGTACTACAGGACAAGATCTTGCAGACAGAAAACCAGCAGCAATTCTCCTGATGCATTCAACTGGCCAGACCTGTTATAATTTTGGCCAGTTTTTATCCCGCAATCTGTGACATTTTGCGGCCCGTTGAGAGAATAATGATGTACTCCATTGAAATCAAAGCTATTACTGAAATAGATCAGCAACAGATCGACGAGATCATGGCCTTGAGTGCTCAGATCCCCGAGTTTGATTCCGGCTACCAACAGCAAGAGTTCGAACGTCGACTGACAGGCAATGCCTGTTTATTGTTGTTGGCCTTTGTGGAAGGTGAATTGGCGGGATTCAAGCTGGGTTATGCTCTGGACGAGCATTGTTTTTACAGTTGGTTAGGCGGTGTATTACCCGATTATCGCAGTCTGGGGCTGGCGCGCAGTATGCTGGAAGCACAGGAGCGTTGGGCCACTCAAGCCGGTTACAAACAGATCCAAGTTAAGACCCGCAACCAGTTCCGCTCTATGTTGAATATGCTGATCAGCCATAAGTATCAGGTGGTGGATTTCCGCGCCGAGCCTGGGCATATTGCCGACAACCGCCTCTATCTTGAAAAGAGCATGTACTAAGGAAGTCTTGCAAAGGACTAGGGGTATTTGCTGCGAACCACGCCTTACATCCAGGCCTGTTAGCCGACGCAGAGCACAGATAGGGCTTGTTCGCACCTTACCTAAAAAAAGAGTACGCCAAATGGCGTACTCACAAAGACTGCAGGGAAGCAGTTCTTAAAACGCTTTGCTGATTCCTATCACCAACCTGTCATCGAAGATCTCTGTCTGGGTACCATAGACCTTGTGATCTGCTTCAACCGTACTGCCGTGGTAGCGCAGATCCAGGTTGAAACCATAAAATTCTTTGCTTACCCCCAGGTTCCAGTGTCCCCATCCTTCGGCACCATTACCGTTCAAGTCCTGATAACCGACAGAGCCAGAAACCTTGATACCATTCTCGAAAACATAGCTGGGGTGCAAGGCATAGTTGACCCCGTGCCAACCATCGACACCGAACCAGTCATCCACAGTTGGCGTCACTTCCAGTTGCAGATTGGCCCGACCGAAAGACTTGCCGAGTTTAAGCCACAGCTCTGTGTAGTTAGAGTAAGACGCGCCGGGATAGAGATATGAGAACAGCATGACATCATAGGTGAAACCTGAATCACCCAACTCACCGCTCTTGCCGATGAAAGGCGCTGTGACTATCTCAAGATTGGGGTCGGCAAACTTGATGTTGGAGGCAAATACCCCGGCATACCAACCGGCGTCATGGTTCCAGCTGAATGTTCCCTGGACTACGGGCACATCACCATCCAGGGTTTCCGATTCGCCGCGGAACACATAGTCAGAGGCATAGGTTAGATTGCCGGCAAAACTACCACCGGCGAAACGGGGAGCTTCGTCAGCCAGAGTCATGGAACTGCTGCACAGCAGCAAACCTGATAAAAACAGCTTATGAGTTGGGTTCATCTTTATCCACCAGAGCTTGAGAATTGTTAGCCCGGATAGTAAGAAGAAGTTATGAACAGGGTTATCTAGGTGAATGAACCGTGAAGGAATGAATGTGAACAATTATGAATGACTGCGGCAGCGCCGCAGTCATAGCGGCTTATTCGAAACCCTCGGGATGCTTCACATACTCGGGGATCTCCAGCAGCATGTTACCCCAGTAACCGAACAAGGCCTGATAGATAAAATCAATAAAGATTATGTATTTACGAGGAAAATAGGCCTGTTTTGGATAAGACAGCAACAGGGTGTTATGTTCCATAGGAAAGTCTTCCAGCACGGCCACCAACTCCCCTTTTTGTAAGGCTTCATCGGCGATCATCGGCGGCAGACAAGTGATCCCCAAACCGGCAATGGCCGCTTCCCGGGCCAAGGTAATATTATTGACCTTGAGTTGAACCTCAGGAGTGATCACCTGCCATTCATTGCCATCAAAAATCTTCCAGCAACCGTCATTGATAAGCTGGATCCCCCCCTGCTCTATGCCCTTGTGATGCCAAAGATCATCCGGGGTCTGCGGAGTGCCGTGGCGTTTAAGATACTCAGGGCTGGCCATCAGGGTGGTGCTGGTCTTCACCAGTTGATAATGCTGCAGGCGTGAATCTTCGATGCCGCACAGATGGAACAGTATATCTATCCCTTCTTCAACCATATCCACCTTGCGATTAGTCAATTCAGCTTCTATGGTAATATCCGGGTAAGCCTCAAGAAAACGGGCAAATACCGGGCCGAGAAATAGCTGTCCCATCTCGATAGGGCAGACTACCCTCAGATTGCCCTTAACCCGCTGCTGGTTGGCACTGAGCTGGGCTTCGGCATTTTCCAGATCCACCAGAATCTTGGTGATCTTGTTGTAATATTCGGCACCGGCCTCGGTTAGCCTCAATGCCCTAGTGGTTCTGAACAGTAGTTGAACACCGGTCGCCTTCTCCAACTCGGCGACTTTGCGACTAACTGTAGTCTTGGTTAGCCCCAACGCCTTGGCGGCGCCGGTAAAGCTACCTTGTTCAACAACTTGAGCAAATATTTGTACCCTGTTTAGATCCATTTATTGTTGCACCTGTGGGACAGTGGGTTTATTTCTATATGACTAATCAAATTATAGTGACAGTAGTAGAATACTCGCCTCGCGGTGGAGGATCCAGCATGGTGCAGAGAAATTTCTGCGGTTTAGCCATGGGTCACTCAACCTTAAAACGCTTGCTGCAGTTGGGAAAGGTGTCTTTGTCTCCAGGGCAAAAACAGAATCTTTTCCAAACGGGCAGAAACGGGATTTGGATACATAAGTTGTTGAATTCATAAATCTCACAACTAAATGTAAATAAATGGCAATAGTGTCGTTTATTGATTAAAAAATTTTCATTCATTTACACTTTTCGCTTATCCTGTAGCTTGTTGATACAGAATGCTTGTGCGATAAATATGGGTTCGAAAATTTTGCTGGCGAACTGCGCCAGGAAGCCTGTCGTACAAGACACTTTCCCTTCCCGGCAAGCAGATACTGATTAGGAGTTATCATGCGGCATGTACTAAAAGTTGCCTCAGTTGTAAGTATGGCGTTATGGATGACGGCCTGTGGGTCGGAAGCTGAACAAGCCAAAAGCAATCAGGCGGCCCCCGCTATGGAAGTCAGTGTCCTGGAAGTCAAGTCGGCTCCGCAGGCACTGCAAGTGCAACTGCCTGGGCGCAGCATAGCTTTCCTTGAAGCCGAAGTTCGGCCTCAGGTTAATGGCATCATTCTGAAACGTAACTTCACCGAGGGCGGTGATGTGAAACAGGGTGAGTCACTGTATCAAATTGACCCTTCCACCTATAAGGCCTCTCTACAGAGCGCCAAGGCGGATCTGGCCCGCGCCGAAGCGGCTCTGGCTTCTGCCAAGGCAACTCAGGCCCGGTATCAGGAACTGGTCAAAACCAAGTACATAAGTAAAGAAGAGTACGACAAGGCAGATGCTTCCTATAAAGAAGCGCTGGCAGCAGTGGAAGTGGCCAAGGCGGCCATCAATACTGCAACCATTAACGTCAACTATACCGAAGTACAGGCACCTATCTCCGGTCGTATCGGTAAGTCCAGCGTTACTGCCGGTGCTCTGGTGACTGCTAACCAGGCTCAGCCACTGGCGACCATCCAACAACTGGATCCCATCAATGTGGATATAGTGCAGTCCAGTACCCAGATGCTACGTCTCAAGAGCATGTTGAAAGCCGGTAAACTACAGGCTTCCGATGACGCCGAAGTGACTCTGCTGCTGGAAGATGGCTCGACTTATGATCATAAGGGTCGCTTACAGTTTGCCGAAGTCAGTGTCGATCAGAGCACAGGTTCTGTGACGCTGAGAGCCGAGTTCCCTAACCCGGACCATACGCTGCTGCCTGGTATGTATGTGCGCGCCATTCTCAACACAGGTGTCGATCCTCAAGCGATTCTGGTACCACAAAAAGCCATCACCCGTAGTCCCAAGGGTGAAGCTGTGGCCATGTTGGTGAATGCCGAAAACAAGGTTGAAGCAAGGGTGATCAAGACTGCCGATGTCATCAATCACCAGTGGCGGGTAACAGAAGGACTCAAGCCAGGTGACAAACTGATTGTCGAAGGGCTGCAAAAAATCCGTCCCGGCATGGCTGTGACGGCCAAACCCATGACAGCAAACCAGCAATAACAGGGCGGAAGTTATGGCACGTTTCTTTATCGATCGCCCCATCTTCGCATGGGTGATCGCGATTATTATCATGCTGGCAGGTGTCTTGGCCATTAAGGCCCTGCCGGTTTCCCAGTACCCGGATATTGCGCCACCAACCATTGTGGTTGCGGCCAACTATCCAGGTGCGTCGGCCAAAACTGTTGAAGATTCTGTGACCCAGGTGATTGAGCAGCGCATGACAGGTCTCGACCACCTGCGCTATATCAAGTCCACCAGTGACAGCTTCGGTAACGCCGAAATCACTCTGACCTTTAACGCCGAGGCGGATCCCGACATCGCCCAGGTTCAGGTACAGAACAAGCTGCAGGCCGCCATGGCTTTGCTGCCTCAGGAAGTAACGGCTCAAGGTGTCAGGGTTAACAAGTCCAGCTCAAGCTTCTTGATGGTGGTCGCCTTTATTTCAGATGATGGCTCCATGACCAAGGCCGACCTCGCCGACTACGTGGGTTCCAACGTCCAGGATCCCATGAGTCGGGTACCAGGTGTGGGTGAAACCACCCTATTCGGTGCCCAGTACTCAATGCGTATCTGGGTCGACCCACTGAAGCTGACCAACTACAACCTGACCACTCTGGATGTAATCGCTGCGATTAAAGAACAGAACGCTCAGGTTTCTGCCGGTCAGTTGGGTGGTGCCCCTGCGGTTCAAGGTCAGGAGTTGAATGCGACTATCTCGGCTCAGAGCCGTCTGCAAACGCCTGAGGAATTCAGCAACATCATCCTCAAATCGAATCCCTCGGGTGCCAATGTCTATCTGAGTGATGTCGCCAAGGTTGAACTGGGCTCTGAGAGTTACTCCATCGAATCACTCTACAATGGACGCCCTGCTACAGGTCTGGCGATCAAGCTGGCCACTGGTGCCAACGCACTGGATACCGCCGAAGCCGTGCGCGCCAAGGTAGAAGAGATGCGTCCCTTCTTCCCGGCCAGCATGCAGGTGGTGTATCCCTATGACACTACCCCCTTCGTAAAGAACTCCATCGAAGGTGTAGTTCATACTCTGCTGGAAGCCGTGGTACTGGTGTTCGTCATCATGTATCTGTTCCTGCAAAACTTCCGCGCGACCTTGATCCCAACGATTGCGGTGCCGGTAGTATTGCTGGGTACCTTCGCTATCCTGTCTTTCACCGGGTTTTCGATTAACACCCTAACCATGTTCGCCATGGTACTGGCTATCGGTCTCTTGGTGGATGATGCCATCGTGGTGGTGGAAAACGTTGAGCGGGTAATGTCCGAAGAGGGGCTCAGCCCCAAAGAAGCGACCAAGAAGTCCATGGGGCAGATCACCGGAGCCCTGGTGGGTATTGGTCTGACGCTGTCGGCCGTATTTGTTCCCATGGCCTTCATGTCAGGCTCTACCGGGGTGATTTACCGTCAGTTCTCCATCACTATCGTATCGGCGATGGCGCTGTCGGTATTGGTGGCCATCATTCTGACTCCGGCACTTTGTGCCACTATGCTTAAGCCACTGAAGAAGGGGCATACCCATGCCGAAACCGGCTTCTTCGGCTGGTTTAACCGTAACTTCGAGCGCATGACTGGCAAGTACGAAAGTACTGTTGCCGGCATCATCAAACGTTCAGTACGTATGAGTGCCGTCTATCTGGCGCTGGTTGTGGCCGTAGGCTGGATCTTTATCCGTATGCCAACCGCCTTCTTGCCGGACGAAGATCAGGGCATGCTGTTTACCCAGACTATACTGCCAACCAACGCGACTCAGGAAAGTACCATGAAAGTACTGGAAAAAGTCTCGGATCAATTCCTGGCAGACGAAAACGTCAAATCGGTTCTGAGTGTGGCGGGCTTCAGTTTTGCCGGTCAGGGGCAGAACATGGGTATCGCCTTCGTCGGACTGAAAGACTGGTCTGAACGTACGGCTCCAGGCAGTGATGTTCAAGCGGTTGCCGGCCGTGCCATGGCGGTGTTCAGCCAGATGAAAGAAGCCTTCGTGTTTGCCTTCGTACCGCCTGCGGTAATTGAGCTGGGTACGGCCAACGGTTTTGACCTCTTCCTGCAGGACAAAAATGGCCAAGGACACGAAAAGCTGGTTCAGGCCCGTAACCAACTGCTGGGCATGGCGGCTCAGAATCCCAACCTGGTGGGTGTACGCCCCAATGGTCAGGAAGATGCGCCCATGTATCAGCTGCATATAGATCATGCCAAGCTACGGGCGCTGAGCGTCAACATAGGTGATGTCAACAACGTGCTTTCTGCCGCTTGGGGTGGCTCCTATGTCAACGACTTCATTGACCGTGGTCGGGTGAAGAAGGTTTATGTTCAGGCCGATGCCAAATACCGGATGCAACCTGAAGATCTGGACTCCTGGTATGTGCGTAACACCCAGGGAGACATGGTGCCCTTCTCAGCCTTTGCCACCGGCAGCTGGGAGTATGGTTCACCACGTCTGGAACGCTTCAACGGTCTGCCGGCGATGAACATCCAGGGTGCGACTGTCCCCGGTTTCAGTACCGGTGAAGCGATGAACATCATGGAAGACATGGTTAACCAGCTACCGCCAGGCTTTGGTATCGAATGGAACGGCCTCTCCTACGAGGAACGTCTGTCAGGCAACCAGGCGCCTGCGCTCTACGCGCTATCGATTCTGGTGGTATTCCTGGTATTGGCGGCCCTGTATGAAAGCTGGTCTGTGCCTTTCGCGGTTATTCTGGTAGTGCCTCTGGGTATTATCGGTGCTCTAATCGCCATGAATGGTCGTGGCCTGCCAAACGACGTGTTCTTCCAGGTGGGTCTGTTGACCACTGTGGGTCTGGCAACCAAGAACGCCATTC